>Ga0208817_100064_pt1 | contig 42846 bp, 47 predicted proteins | sample Virmet3819_2500_FD_185741 | JGI IMG/M metagenome (GOLD analysis project Ga0208817, IMG submission 185741) | Marine viral communities from the Southern Atlantic ocean transect to study dissolved organic matter and carbon cycling - metaG... | ecosystem: Environmental > Aquatic > Marine > Oceanic ... | reverse complement strand
GATGTTCCTAGGTGGTTTAGCAACATTATACTGTCGCCCAGATTTAAAAAGAAAGATATGGGTTGGGGGCATCTTGTTTACGGTATTATACTTCATATACTTTGGAAGTATCCTTCCATTTTATCCGCAATATGTTGAGCTGTACTGGAACCTTGACAGCCTAACCCATATTCTGGTTCTGGGAATCCCCTTTGAAGAATTATTGTTCGCCTTCACCTTTGGAATGTACTGGTCTGGATTGTACGAACACATCTATTGGCGAAAACTTATACACTTAAATAAAGCTCGTAATTAATTTAAAACTATATAAAATGAAACAAATCCCTTTAAATAAAAAAAACAGTAAGATGCAAGTCATAGTCCGTAAAAACCCAGTGGAAAAGATTTATCGATTGTCCATAGGTCTTGTAATGCTTTTATTGCTCTCAATGTTGCTTCTATCTTGTGCCGACAAGAACAAAGAAGTTACTGAAAGTGCACTACAGTCAAATACCGAAGTCTCTAAAAAGATAAAAGAAAACAATTCTGCTGCCCAAAACTATGAAATTGTCCCAAACGACAAAGTGTGTATGGTAAACGACAGGTTTATGGGCGTAACGCAAATACCTATTGAAGCCAACGGAACTACTTATTACGGTTGTTGTGAAAATTGTGTTGAAAAATTACAGAAAAATCTGGGTGATGTCCGTTTTGGCGTAAACCCTCTTAATGATTCAAAAGTAGATAAAGCTTCGGCAATTATTGTTCAGGATAAAAACAGCGGAAGTGTTTTTTACTTCATATCGAAAGAAGATGCCCAAACATTTATAAACAAGAATAAGGCATAGGACATCTCAATTAATAACACCTTCAAATTATGAAAATTGTATTGGCCATAGATGGTTCAGATTTTAGTAAAGTAGCCATTAACGAGCTTAAGAAAATGACTTTATCCTCAAATAGTGAAATTCATATTATAAATGTTTATGAAGTTCCTAAAACAACCAGTCTGGGATTGCATACTATGGGCGGCAAGATAGGAAATTACATAGAAGAAATTAAAAGTAACGCTCAAAAATTGGGAAACAAAATCGTTTCAGAGGCTTCCGATAAAATCAAGGCCGAAAACAAAGCACTTACCATAACCACAAGCGTTGTTAGCGGACTACCCAAAAGTATTATTAATGAAAAAGCAGAAGATTGGGGTGCAGATTTAATTGTAGTAGGCTCTCAGGGTCTCGGTGCTTTTTCTCGCTTAGTATTGGGCTCTGTATCCCAATATTTGACCACAAATGCCAAATGTTCAGTACTGATTGCAAGAGATAGAAATAAAAAATGAAAGAAAAGCAAACACATAGCATTAAATTAGAATCCACTTGTAAGATAACAGATGAGATATGTCTCCCCGATACTAAATTACCTCGTGTGGTTATCGTTGGTGGTGGGTTTGCAGGTTTGGCATTGGTTGAGAAACTGAAACACAAAGAAGTTCAAGTGGTTTTACTCGATAAAAATAACTTCCATCAGTTTCAGCCTTTATTGTATCAAGTGGCAACGAGTGCCCTGGAGCCTGACAGTATTGTATTTCCATTCAGAAAACAAATCAATGGCTATAAAAATGTTTTCTTTCGTTTGGCTGAAGTTGAGGAAATTCAACCTGATTCAAATACTATATTGACCAATAAGGGAAGTATTTCTTATGACTATTTAGTGTTGGCTACTGGCACGACCACCAATTTCTTTGGGATGGATTCTGTGGCCGAAAATAGTTTGGGGATGAAGGATATTCGCGATTCCCTCAACATCCGTCATATGATGTTGCAAAATTTGGAACAGGCAGCTATTACTTGTGATGATGAAGAACGCGACGCGTTGACAAATTTTGTAATAGTAGGTGGTGGTCCAGCAGGCGTAGAAATGGCAGGAGCTTTGGCAGAGTTTTGCAAATATATCCTTCCCAAAGATTACCCAGAGTACCCTTCTTCCATTATGAATATTTATTTAATAGAAGCCATTGATGAGTTGTTAAGCACGATGTCAGACAAGGCATCATCGAAAACCCTCAAATATTTAGAAGATTTGAATGTAAAGGTATTATTAAATGAAGCTGTAAGCAATTATGATGGAAAAGAAGTCACTATCAAAAGTGGTAACACCATTTTGGCTAAAAATCTTATCTGGACGGCTGGCGTAAAAGGACAATTCCCAAAAGGTATTGATGAAAAACACGTGGTCAAGGGCAACCGTATAAAAACTGATTCATTTCTAATGGTTGAAGGATACAAAAATATATTTGCCATTGGCGATATTGCAGCTGTAATTTCAAAAGAAACACCGAAAGGGCATCCACAAGTAGCCCAGACAGCTATTCAGCAAGGTAAATGGTTGGGTAATTCACTATTAAAAATCATTAAGAACGAGTCCCCAAAACCTTTCGAATATAAAGACAAGGGTTCTTTGGCAACTGTAGGAAAACGTAAAGCAGTAGCCGACTTGGGAAAAATGAAGTTTGCTGGCTATTTCGCTTGGTTGCTATGGTCAATTGTACACCTGATGTCCATAAGCGGATTTAGAAATAGATTGATGGTTGGTTTTAATTGGGCGGTAAGTTATTTCACTTATGAAAAGAGCAACCGCCTAATTATTAGAAACTTTAAACCAAAATCCAAAGATTCATAAACAATACTTAAAAAAAAGTAGAAGTAAATAACGTGAATTAATAATGTTAGAGAAGAAAACATATAATGGAATACAAAGTGTATTTAGTGTCACTTCAAAGGGACTAAACAATACTGGTATTTTGCTTCTCATCACTGTTGTCATTGCAATGGTATGGGCCAATTCGCCTTGGCAAGAAATATACCGAAGTTTAATGAGAACGGATATTTCCTTTGCCGTGGGAAGCTTTAAAATCGCTGAACCCTTATTACTGTGGATCAACGATGGATTAATGGCTTTGTTCTTTCTTCAAGTCGGTTTGGAGTTAAAGCGTGAAATATTGGGTGGGAAACTATCGACTCCTCAAAACGCCATACTTCCTATTGGTGCAGCCATAGGAGGTATGGTCGTTCCCGCCCTTATTTATTTTTTGCTCAATTCTACTGGAGAAGCTTCTCAAGGTTGGGGAGTTCCAATGGCTACGGACATTGCTTTTTCATTGGGTGTATTGGCACTTTTCGGAAAACGTCTGCCCATAGCTTTACGGGTTTTTTTAGTAACTCTTGCGGTTGTAGATGACTTGGGTGCAGTAATGGTAATTGCGCTGTTCTATACCTCTGGCATTTCTACTATGGATCTTTTTCACGGGTTGTTGTTTTTTGGAGTATTAATCATCGGAAATTATATAGGTATTAGAAAAACTTGGTTTTATGCATTAATAGGTATTGGAGGTGTATGGCTGGCTTTTTTCTTTTCGGGTGTCCATCCTACTATAGCAGGTATACTTACCGCTGTAGCAATACCAGGAAGAGTGAAAATTAATGAAGGAACATTTCTAAAACGTTTAAGAAACCTTCAGGCACGTTTTATAAAGATTAAACCCGTACAAGGAAGACTAATCTCTGATGAACAACTCGAAATTTTAGAAGATATAAAAACCACCAGTTCAGAAGCCGAAACTCCTCTCCAAAAGTTAGAAAAATCGCTAAGCCCTATCGTAAATTTTATGGTACTACCACTTTTTGCATTGGCGAATGCGGGCATACACTTGCACGGTGAAGTGGGTCAAGTGCTACTTAGCCCAGTTAGTTTAGGGATTGGTGCAGGCTTGGTTTTCGGCAAATTTTTGGGTATTGTTTTCTTTACAAGATTATTCGTTGCATTAAAACTGGCAAAATTACCCGATGCCATTAATTGGAATCAAATTTACGGTGTTGCTTTTCTTGGAGGAATAGGGTTTACAATGTCGTTATTCATCAATGAATTGGCATTTAAAAGCGAAGAATTTATTTATGCCGCAAAAGTGAGTATTCTTTTTTCTTCACTCATAGCAGGAGTTATAGGGTCTATCATCTTAATAAATAATTTGAAAAAACCACAAAAGTTATAAATAGTAAAATGATGAAAAACACCACAGATAAAAATAATAAGCTTTCCTTAATCGGTTCCATATCCCTTGGTACTGGAGTAATGATTGGTGCTGGCATATTTGTCCTTATGGGACAAATAGCTGAGTTAGTAGGCGATTTATTTCCCATTGCATTTATTGCAGGTGCCGTTGTGGTAGGGTTCAGTTCATATTCCTATGTCAAGTTTTCAAATGCTTTTCCATCGTCTGGAGGTGTGGTCAAATTCCTTAACAAATCCTATGGGCCTGGAACAACAACTGGGTTTTATTCTTTGCTGATGTACGCATCAATGGTAGTTTCAGAAAGTTTGGTGGCAGGCACTTTTGGAGCATATACGCTTCGGTTGTTCCCTGAAAGTTTTGCTGGGTACGCATCCGTTCTTGGTATTCTACTTTTGGTAACCGCATATATCGTGAATATATTAGGAAACAGGGTAATAGGTGCAACAGCTACCTTTACAGCAGTCATCAAAGTTTTTGGTATTGCATTGCTCGCCATTGCTGGTTTAATTGCTTCTGGATTTGCAGACATTACAGGAAACTATATTCCTCAAAATACCGAAGCTTTACCACAGGGCTTTGGCTTTGTGGCTGCATTGGCATTGGCAATCCTTGCCTATAAAGGATTTACAACAATCACGAACCAAGGGGCCGATATTAAAAACCCGCATAAAAATCTTGGTAGGTCTATCGTGTTTTCCATACTTATCTGCACACTGATATATGTAGCCTTGGCATTAGCTGTTGCGGGAGGTTTAAGTATTCCTGAAATAATTGAAGCAAAGGATTATGCTTTGGCTGCCGCTGCACGTCCCGTTTTTGGGGAATGGGGTTCTTGGATTACCATAGCAATAGCGATTGTAGCAACCGTTTCAGGGGTTATAGCCAGTGTGTTTTCGGCATCACGTTTATTGGCAATGTTGAGCAATATGAAACAAGTCCCATCTTTAAAAAGAATGGGGAACTTTAAAAATCCTGCACTTATATTCACGGTTGCCCTGGCTATATTACTAACGGTTCTTTTCGATTTGACAAGGATAGCATCCATTGGGGCTATCTTTTATCTTATTATGGATATCGCTATCCATTGGGGGCTGTTCCGGCACCTTAAAAACGAAGTGAATTTTCGGCCTATTATCCCATTAATAGCCATCGTATTGGACATTGCAGTATTAGCAGCCTTTCTTTATATAAAATATCTGAACGATCCATTGGTGCTTATCGTAGCAGCGATTGGGATTGTTCTAATACTTGTTGCCGAACGTCTTTTTATGATTTCACATACAGACGATGAAGGTAATATGCCGATGGGAATGGAAACTACAAACAATAAAACATAATTAATAAAAATCAATTTATATGAAAAACATAGCAGTTATAGGATATGGAGTCATTGGAAAAAGGGTGGCAGATGCCATCAACTTACAAAACGATATGAAGCTTTCGGGCGTATGCGATATCATTAGCGATTGGCGCATTCAAAATGCCGTAAGAAAGGAGTATGATATTTATGCAGCTACCGAAAAAGCAGCCAATGATATGGAGTCAAAAGGAATTTCAGTAAAAGGAAACTTACAGGAACTTTTAAAAAAATCAGACCTTGTTGTGGACTGTACGCCTAAAAAGATTGCTGCTCAAAATGTAGCGATTTATAAAGAACAGAATATAAAATTTATTTTGCACGGTGGCGAAAAACACGAAACCACAGGGCATTCCTTTAGTGCAGAAAATAATTACAAATCAGCTCTAAACTTGAATGCGACAAGAGTAGTTTCCTGTAATACTACGTCTATTTTAAGAACCTTGACCGCTTTAAAAAGAGCCGATTTATTGGATTATGCCAGAGGTACACTTTTAAGAAGAGCTACAGACCCTTGGGAAAGTCATTTAGGTGGTATTATGAATACGATGGTTCCCGAAAAAGATATCCCAAGCCATCAAGGTCCAGATGCTAAAAGTGTTGACCCAGAACTGGATGTCATCACCGCAGCGGTAAAAGTACCCGAAACATTGAGCCATATGCACTACTGGAATGTGAAATTGAAAAAACAGGCGACAAAGCAAGAAGTGCTAAATGCTTTCAAAACGTCCAGCCGTATTAAATTGATTCAATATGACCAAGGTCTGGTTTCTAACAATACCATTAAGGAAATGTTCTTGGATATGGGAAGGCCTTGGGGCGATATGTACGAAGTAGCACTATGGGAAGATATGCTGAAGGTACAGGGAGACGAACTCTTTTATGCCTACGTGGTCGATAACCAAGCTATTGTAATCCCGGAAACAATTGATGCTATTAGGGCATTAACTGGAATTGAAACAGATGGTACAAAATCCATAGCCAAAACAAATGAAAGTTTAGGAATCCATTAAATACTATCAAGATGAAAACAGACAAGAATATAGTAGAACTTTTAGGAGAAAAAGCAGACTTCTATTTAGAACACGTTTGTGAAAAAATAACAAAGGATGAATTGCAAGTGCCAAGCAAAAATAGTTTAGAAAAAGTATTTGGCAGTAGCAACAGAAATCCGCAGGTGCTTCGAAGTCTTTCACAATTGTACAATCACGGAAATCTGGCAGGAACTGGTTATTTAAGTATCCTTCCTGTTGACCAAGGTATTGAGCATAGCGCGGCCTTTTCATTCTATAAAAACCCAGATTATTTTGACCCAGAGAACATCATAAAACTTGCTATGGAAGCTGGTTGCAATGGTGTGGCATCCACGTTTGGTGTATTGGGATTGAACGCCCGAAAATATGCCCATAAAATCCCTTTTATCGTCAAGATTAACCATAACGAGCTACTTACCTATCCAAATAAATATGACCAAACATTATTTGGTAAGGTAAAAAATGCCTGGGATATGGGAGCAATTGCCGTAGGAGCTACGATTTATTTTGGTTCAGCAGAAAGCAACAGACAGCTAAAAGAAATAGCTGAAGCTTTTGAAGAAGCACACAATCTGGGAATGGCCACCATCTTATGGTGCTATACACGGAACGAGGCATTTAAAACCAACAAGGAAGATTATCACGCAGCTGCCGATGTAACTGGGCAGGCAAACCATTTGGGTGTTACTATTCAAGCAGACATCATCAAACAAAAATTACCTACCAATAATTTTGGTTTCAAAGAGATAGGATTTGGAAAATATGATGATGAAATGTATAAAACCCTTACCACAGACCACCCTATTGACCTTTGCAGGTTGCAAGTAGCCAATTGCTATATGGGTAAAATAGGGCTGATTAATTCAGGTGGTGGTTCCAAAGGCAAATCAGATTTGTCCGAAGCTGTAACAACTGCCGTCATCAATAAAAGGGCTGGTGGCTCTGGGCTGATAATGGGAAGAAAAGCATTTCAAAAGCCCTTTAGCGCAGGCGTAAGAGTATTACAATCTGTTCAGGAAGTGTATCTGGATAATAAAATTAATATAGCATAATCAACAGAATGTTTGACACAGAGATAAAATCATTAAAATCACTTAACCACTACCTCCTTAAACTGGTAGAAAGCCGTCTATGGCTTAAAGTAATCATTGCTTTGTTGTTAGGTGTTGGATTTGGTCTGTTATTGAGTCCACAAAATGGATGGATTTCTAAAGAAACAGCAGATATCGCGGGGAATTGGCTGGCATTGCCCGGTGTACTATTTCTGAAACTGGTTCAAATGATTATGATTCCGTTGATTGTGGCTTCCATCATTACTGGAATAGCAAGTAATGATAAGGACAGTCTAAAAAAATTAGGTGGTGGGGTTTTGTTATATTTTCTAGGTACTACGATAGTTTCGGTAAGTTTGGGTGTCATACTATCTCAACTTTTTAGACCTGGTCGCTTTTTACATCAACAGGCTCTAGCTGAACATAATGAAATTACAGCTGTTCCAACGGAAAATCCAGAGCTTTCCTTCGGAATTGAAACGATTCCTGATGCCATCTCAAACTTACTTCCCGAAAACCCGTTGGCATCTATGGTAAGTGGTGAAATGTTAAGCATTGTAATTTTCACAATCATTATTGGTGTAGCTGTGCTATCACTTGAAAATGCCTTACTGCGCCCAGTGAAGCTGCTTCTAAGTGCCATTCAGGAAGTCTGTATGACAGTAGTAAAATGGTCAATGCTTCTAGTGCCTATTGCTGTTTTCGGACTTATGGCGCAGCTCACCTCTAGCGTTGGTTTGAGTTCTCTATCTGGCCTCACCTACTATGTGGGTGTCGTCTTGCTCGGTCTGTTATTCTTAGTGATTTTCTATTTAGGGCTAATTGTGCTTCTTGGAAAATCAAACCCTATGCATTTCCTGAAAAAAATAAGGGATGTTCAGCTATTGGCTTTTTCAACCACAAGCTCTGCCGCTGTGATGCCACTTTCTCTTCAAACAGCCGAAGAAAAACTAAAGGTGGACAAGACCATTAGCAATTTTATCATTCCCATTGGCGCAACCGTCAATATGGATGGTACTGCACTTTATCAAACGATAACAACCCTTTTTATAGCCCAAGCCTATGGACTGGAAATGAGTTTACTCAATATTATTGTGGTCATTGTAACTATCGTTGCTGCTTCAATCGGCACACCTGCCATTCCCGGAGGTGGTGTGGTGATACTCGCTTCTGTTTTGGGAAGTGTTGGTATCCCAGCCGAAGGCATCATCATTATTATTGGTGTAGAAAGATTGTTGGGAATGTTCAGGACTGCTGTAAACGTAACGGGTGACCTTACAGCTTGTATGGTTTTTAATAGGTTGTATGGTATAAAAAACATTGAAATTCTTAAAAAAGAAGCTTTATAACTATGGATAGTACTATAAAACATATAGGTGTATTTACCTCTGGAGGTGATAGTCCAGGGATGAATTCAGCCTTGTACGCCATTGCAAAAACGGCTGAAGCAACTGGTATAAAAGTTAGTGGTTTTAGAAAAGGATATGAAGGATTGATAGACGGTGACTTGGTTCAATTTAAATCACACGAATTACAAAAACTGACCCAAAAGGGTGGCACAATTCTAAAGACCGCACGAAGCAAACGTTTTCTCGAACTGGAAGGTCGAAAAAAAGCCCTGCAAACCCTAAATGCAAACAAAATAGATGCCCTGATTGCCATTGGTGGCGATGGCACATTTAAAGGACTACTTACTTTTTCAGAAATATGCGACATTCCGTTTATCGGCATTCCTGGTACTATAGATAATGATATTTCAGGAACAGATTATACCCTTGGTTTTGATTCCGCAGTAAATACAGCCATTGAGAATATTGATAAAATAAAGGACACTGCGGAATCTCACAATCGGGTATTCATTGTGGAAGTAATGGGCAGGGATTCTGGCTACATCGCCATTCATTCAGGACTTACCACAGGAGCAGATGCCATTTTAATTCCCGAGAGTGGAAAGGACTTTATTTATCTATTGGATAAGGTTAAAAATTACGATAGCGAAGATGCTTTTCTTGTCGTGGTTTCAGAAGGCGATGAAATAGGTGCCGAACTTGTTTCTTCAAAAATAAAGGAAGTCAACCCCAATGTCGATTTACGAATTACAAAACTTGGGCACGTACAGCGTGGTGGAAATCCTTCTGCTTTAGATAGGATGTTGGGTATTAGGCTTGGGGTGGAAGCCGTAAAATCACTTTTACAAAGTAAAAAGAATGTAATGGTCGGGATTTTAAACAATCAATTGCACTTAACCCCTTTTAATGAAGTGGTCAAACAACATCAGGTCAATAAAGAATTGCACGAACTTTTAGAACTATTTGGAACATAAATTATGAAAACAACAATATACAGCACACATAAATTCGATAAGCCTTCCATTGAAAACGCTAATAAAGGAAAACATCAATTGAATTTTCTGGAATTTAGGCTAACAAAGGAAACCGCCTTATTGGCAGAAGGTTCAAAGGCCATAGCACTTTTCTCAAGTGACGATGCCTCTTCGGAAGTTTTGGATATTTTACACAAACTAGGCATAAAATTTATCGCATTACGTTCGGCAGGTTTCAATCACGTCGATTTAGAAAAAGCAGCTGAATTGAATATAAAAGTGGCCCGTGTCCCAGCCTATTCACCTTATGCCATTGCAGAACATACAATGGCTTTGATACTTGCATTAAACCGAAGACTGATTAAAGCCCACAATAGAGTGCGCGAACAAAACTTTTCATTAAACGGTCTCACTGGTTTTGACCTAAATGGGAAAACCGTTGGCGTGATTGGAACAGGAAAAATAGGGTCTGTACTCGTAAAAATACTTCACGGATTCGGCTGCAATATTCTTGCCCAGGATATAGAAGAAAGCAAAGACCTAATTGATAAATACGGCGTAATCTATTCAGATTGTGCGACGCTCTGTAAGCACGCAGATATAATAAGCCTGCACGTGCCATTAAAAGCTTCAACAAAACATTTAATAAATAAAGAGCATATAGCACTAATGAAATCTGGAGTAATGCTCATCAATACAAGTCGTGGTGGGTTGGTGGACACCAAGGCAGTTATCGAAGGATTGAAAACTAAAAAAATAGGGTATTTAGGACTGGATGTTTATGAGGAAGAAGAAGGATTGTTCTTTGAAGACCATTCCGATGACATTTTGCAAGACGATGTGATTGCACGCTTAATGACTTTCAACAATGTACTAATTACAAGCCATCAAGCTTTTTTAACCAAAACCGCATTGACCAATATTGCAGAAACAACCATATATAATCTGGATTGTTTTGAAAAACAAAAACCTTCTGGAAATGAAATTAGCATTAATTAATAGTTAAAAACAAATATTATGAAAAACATACTCGTACCAACAGACTTTTCAAAAAATTGCAATAAAGCAGAAGAACTCGGAATTGAAATGGCAAAGCTTTACAATTCCGAAATCCATTTTTTCCATTTGATGAAAACCCCTGTTGATTGGGTAAAACTGGATAAACAAAAAGAAAAAAGGTATCCCGAAACTTTAAAGGAAATTGGAGTCGTTAAATCAAAATTGCGGGAACTGGAAAAAAAGGCTGAGCACGAAGGTCTTAAATGTCGAACTTTTCTTCAATTTGATTCGGGACAGAAAGATATTTTAGAACATTCTGGTCATTTCCATCACGATTTTATAGTTACGGGAAGTAGTGGCACCCGAGGCGGTATACGTGAGTTAATGGGAAGCAACGTAGAAAAAATTGTTAGGAAAGCTGATGTACCGGTTGTTGTAGTCAAGGATGAAGAAGTATCCTTTCCTTTTAAGGATATCGTTTTTGTTTCAGATTTTCTTCAAGATGTAAGCGATGCATTTAAGCAGGTTATTTCGATTGCTGAAAAATGCGGTGCACATATCCATTTATTGAGGGTCAATACTCAGACCGATTTTAACAGTATAGAACAAGGGTTGAACCCCATCAATGAGTTCCTGAAAAAATTCCCGGATTTGGATAACTTCTCAATGAACGTATATAACGAACCTGACGTAGAAACAGGGATAAACAATTTTTTACGATATAAAAATGCCGATTTAACTGCAATGTGTACACACGGACGTACAGGCTTTTTAAGCTTATTCTCTAAAAGCATCGCAGAGGGTATTACCAATCACTCCGAACTACCAGTAATGACTATTAAAATGTAAAAATGAATAAATCAGTCTTAATAAAAAAATATTCTGGTGAGTATGAAGCCTTTGATGTAAACAAACTCATCAACTCCCTGCGACGTTCGCGGGCAGATGAGGATATTATTCAAGATATAGCCCGGAAAGTACAAGAGCAGATTGAAGAAGGAATGACCACCAAGAAAATCTATCAATTGGCTTTCAAGATGCTTAGGTCCAAATCGAGAGTAAGTGCATCAAAATACAAACTTAAAAAAGCGTTGATGGAACTGGGACCAACGGGTTTTCCTTTTGAAAAATTGGTAGGCCAGCTATTAGCTCACGAAGGATTTGCAACACAAGTTGGTGTGATTGTACAAGGTAATTGTGTGCAGCACGAAGTAGATGTGATAGCCCTAAAAGACAATAACCATTATATGATTGAGTGCAAATACCATAGTGACCAAGGACGGTTTTGTAATGTCAAGATTCCCTTGTACATCCATTCACGGTTTTTGGATGTGGAAAGGAAATGGGAACATCAAAAAGGACACGAGGCCAAACTACATAAAGGCGGTGTGTATACCAATACACGATTTACAACCGATGCAATACAATATGGTAAATGTGTAGGATTATTATTGACAAGCTGGGATTATCCAATGGGGAACGGTTTAAAAGATAGAATAGATAAATCGGGCCTACATCCATTAACAGCATTGACAACAATGACCAATGCCGAAAAAACAAAATTATTGGATAAAGGCATTGTGCTTTGCAAAGAGATCCACGAAACACCTACTTTATTAAATGAAATCGGGATAGATAAAACAAGACACAAAAAGATTTTGGAAGATTCCGAAGCACTATGTAAAAACCATTAAAAAATAAAAATCTTAAAAATAACAATATGAAAACAGAAGTATTAAAACAACAGAACAGCATAGATTTTGAGCCATTTTACGAAGCATTGGAAGACGACCCAACACTGCTTGAAGAAGCCTTGGAAATACTATTGGAAATGGTTCACTTTGAACCTAAATCAGTAAAGAAATTGGCTCTTTTTATTAAAGAGGATTCTCGTAATCTATATAAAGAAATAGTGGAATTGAGCAAATCAAAACAAGATAAAGGAAACTCACCTTCCTGCTGCGGTGGGCACAAATTTGGGGAGCAGCTCTTGTAGTAAATTATGTACAACAACCTAAATAGATACCAATGAAAAAAAATAAAATAAACATCCATTTCTTAGGAGCGGCAGGCACAGTAACCGGCTCAAAATATTTAGTGGATACAGGAGATAAAAAGATACTCATAGACTGCGGACTTTTTCAAGGGCTAAAGGAATTACGCCTTAAAAACTGGGAGTACCCACCTGTTAATGTTGCTGATATTGATGCTGTTTTGCTCACCCACGGCCATATGGACCACACAGGTTATCTGCCGAGATTGGTAAAGCAAGGCTATAATGGTCCCATCTATGGTACCAACCCCACTTTGGATATTGCAAAAATCATTTTGAATGATAGTGCAAAAATTCAGGAACAAGAAGCAGAACGTGCCAATAAAGAAGGCTATTCCAAACATAATCCTGCTGAACCATTGTACGACCTGAAGGATGTAGAAAAAACTATCCCTCATTTTAAAGGAATTCCGCAATCACAATGGATTCCATTGTTTGATGGCATAAGGGCTCGATTTCAATATAATGGACACATTCTTGGTGCTACGTACATTGAGTTGGATATACACGGAAAACGCTTTGTTTTTTCAGGCGACATCGGTAGGACTAATGATTTGCTCTTATACCCACCTTTAAAACCAGCATCGGCGGATGTATTATTTATTGAATCCACCTATGGTGGAAGATTTCATCCTGATGAAGTAGAAGCACTTCCACAGATAGAAAAATTGGTCAATGACACCATCAACAGAGGTGGCAGCCTATTTGTTCCAAGTTTTTCAGTAGAACGTGCCCAATTGATGATGCTGATTTTTTGGAAATTATTGAAAGAGAAGAAAATACCAAAAATACAAATGATAATGGATAGCCCAATGGGAGCAAGTGTATTAGAATTGTTTCATCGCACAAGAGATTGGCACAGGTTGGAAGATAACGAATGTGACGAAATGTGCTCGCACTTTACGGTCGTAAGCAGTTATCGGGAAACAATGGAATTACGAACAGATAATAAACCGAAAATCGTGATTGCAGGAAGCGGAATGCTCACAGGCGGAAGAATGCTAAACTACCTTGAAACACAGGCACAAAACCCCAACAACACCTTGCTTTTTGTGGGTTATCAAGCTGAAGGTACGCGAGGCAGAAAATTATTGGAAGGCGATAAGGAACTTAAAGTGTATGGAAAATGGGTGCCCTTTGATATGGAAGTTGCAGAAATTGAAGGTCTTTCAGCACACGCAGACCACGCAGAACTTATGGACTGGATGGATAAGATAAAAAACAAACCCGAACGTATTTTCATTGTACACGGTGAAAAAGAGAGTGCAGAAGCATTGCAAAAAGGCATCAAGGAAACCTATGGGTGGGATGCAGAAATTCCGCAATTATACACCATCGAAGAAATAGAATAAATCGAAAAATCACAACAACCAATAAAATATGGACACACACTCAAACATATTAAAATATAAACATCTCGGAATCTATACCCAAAACGAAAATGTAGTGTATATGCGCGAAGATTGCCACGTTTGTATTTCAGAAGGTTTTGAAGCACTTACCCGAATAAGAATATCCAATGCAAATACATCAATCGTAGCAAGTCTTAATGTCCTGAATTCTGATATTCTGTTGCCTAATGAAATCGGACTATCAGATGCTGCTGCGAAAAAACTCAATGTTTCCCCAAACGATACATTATATGTTTCCCATTTAGAGCCTATTGAATCCTTAAGCCACGTCAGGGCAAAAATCTATAACAAAAAACTGGATTATAAGGCCTATAACAACATCATAACCGATATCGTGGAAGGCGATTATTCCAACATCCACCTTTCGGCATTTATTACTGCCTGTGCTGGCGACCGAATGGATATTGATGAAATATCCGACCTAACGAAAGCAATGATTGCTTCCGGAAAGCAACTGAACTGGAACAAGGATATCGTGGTCGACAAACATTGTATTGGCGGATTGCCTGGCAATAGGACAACACCATTGGTAGTTGCCATTGTTGCCGCGTATGGGCTTACTATGCCAAAAACATCCTCACGGGCAATCACTTCGCCAGCAGGCACAGCAGATACAATGGAAGTACTGACCAATGTTACGCTCTCTTCCGAGGAAATAAAGACCGTAGTAGAAAAAGAAGGCGGATGTTTTGTTTGGGGCGGTACAGCGCAGTTAAGTCCTGCCGATGATGTGCTCATTAAAATTGAAAAAGCCTTGGATATTGATAGCGAAGGTCAGCTCATCGCTTCAGTACTCTCTAAAAAGGCAGCAGCTGGTTCTACTCACGTGGTCATTGATATTCCCGTGGGAGAAACCGCCAAGGTTCGCAGTACCGAAATGGCAGAAAAACTAAAAAATCATATGGAAACCGTTGGAACTGCTGTTGGGTTGAATGTAAAAGTTGTAGTTACGGATGGCACGCAGCCTGTTGGAAGGGGTATCGGTCCAACTTTAGAAGCCATAGATATATTAAAAGTTTTGAAAAATGAGGAAGATGCACCTAAAGACTTAACAGAAAGAGCATTGCTTTTAGCTACTGAACTATTAGAACTTTCTGGAAAAGTAGAAAAAGGAAAGGGACAGGAAACCGCACATAAAATTCTCAAATCTGGAAAAGCATATGAAAAATTCGTAGCCATTTGTAAGGCGCAAGGTCAATTTTCAAAACCAGTTTTAGCACCTTATAAAATTGAAATTAAAGCTGAAAAGTCAGGCGTTTTGCAACGAATTGATAACCGTAAAATTGCAAAACTGGCCAAGCTTTCTGGAGCACCACAATCTAAATCGGCAGGGATTTTTCTAAATGTGCATTTGGGAGAACAAATCGAAGAGAACCAACTGCTTTATACCATATATGCTGAATCCAAAGGTGAACTTAATTATGCCTTGGAATATGAAAACAACCATAACGACATCATAACTATAAATTAAAGAACATAACTATGAAAACAATATTATTCAGTCTTCCCGGAAATGAAGAACTCACAGAACTAATGGCTACAAAAATGGATGCTGAAGTGGGTCAAGCCACATTAAGGAAATTCCCTGACGGGGAATCATACACGCGCATATTGTCTGATGTTAAAGATAAATGTGTGGTACTGGTATGCACCTTACACGAACCAGATGAAAAACTGTTGCCGCTTTATTTTCTAAGTCACACAGCCAAATCATTAGGAGCTATGTGTACCTGTTTGGTAGCACCCTATTTGGCGTATATGCGGCAGGACAAAGTATTTAATGAAGGAGAAGGAGTGACTTCCGGTTTCTTCGGAAAATTGATTTCTGGTTTCGCCGATAGCATTACCACAGTTGACCCTCACTTGCACAGAATTAGTTCGTTGGGAGAAGTGTATCAAATTCCAAATAAAGTGATTCACGCTGCCGACGCAATTTCAGAATGGATTAAAGAAAATATCGAAAACCCGGTACTTATCGGACCTGATTCTGAAAGTGAACAATGGGTATCAGAAGTCGCCAAAAATGCAGGAGCACCATTTACGGTATTACAAAAGGTGCGTCACGGTGACCGTGATGTAGAAGTCTCTGTTCCCGATGTGGATATATATAAAGATGCTACACCCATTTTGGTAGATGATATTATTTCCACAGCCCGAACAATGATTGAAACCGTACAACATCTTAAAAAAGCAGGAATGAAACCACCTATTTGTGTAGGCATTCACGCCGTTTTTTCAGGAAACGCCTATCAAGATTTATTGGATTCCGGAGTAGAAAAAATAGTGACTTGTAATACCATCCCACACTCTTCAAATGGAATAGATTTAAGTGATATTATGGCAAAAGAGGTAAAAAAATTAATGCACCATATATGAGAAAACAAGGCTTTATAGTACTAATCACTTTATTCAGCATCACAATGACTGGACAAACTGAAATGCTCATTGGGCAGATTTCAGGCAGAGTTGTTATTCGGGAAAACTTTGATGAAAATGGTTCTTTTTTAAATAAACAAACTTTCAAAGCCAGTGAAACAATAAAGAAAAATGGATACTATGAAATTGAGGTAGTTACGGAATTGTTTGATAAAGACAAAAAATTGACCGATAAATACACCACAACCTATCGTTGCAAGCCTGATGAAGCAAGTGTAGTGGTAATGGCTTTCCCGTTTTCCAATCCAAAATCAAAGAAAACAGAAATCAACACCACTTCAAAGAAATTTAAAGAACTATACAATTTGGATAATCTGAAAAATATTGAATTGGAAATGAGTTTTGACTCGGGCTTGTTGAATTTTTTCGGTTCAAAAAGCATCATAAAAATTTACGATCGAAAATTAGAAGCTGGCAAAAACACCATTAAATCAAAAATAAATATTAAGGCCTATGCCTGGGGTATTCGCATCAAGCAATTCAATTATACTGTTATTGAAAAATTAAATGAAAAAGGATTATTGACTTTTCAGAAATTTTCAGAAGCAGATAACAGCTATTTTACAATAAACTATAAATAAAGACAGATGAAAAATTACGATACACTTTCTGAAGCCATAAACGATTTACAGGGAAATGGCTATACATATGATTTTAACCTAAAACCAGAATGTCTGGAGTGTGCCTCACTAAAAATTGAAATACACCCAGAAGATTTTAATGTTGACGAGATGCATCGTTTTGAGGGTATGAGCAGTACCGACGATAATAGTGTGCTTTATGCTATTTCATCAAAAAATGGGATTAAAGGACTTTTGGTAGATGCCTATGGCGTCTATGCCGAAAACATTTCGGAAGCTATGAGAAAAAAATTACGATAACACTTAAACAAGACAATAATGGAAAATCACGAACACCACAATCACGATGAAATGGACCATTCTAAAATGGACCATTCGAAAATGAAACACAAAAAAGAAGACCATTCTAAAATGAACCACAAAGGTGGGGACCATTCGGGTCACAATCCGGGTCACGGAGAACACGGGCACGACCATCATAAAATGATGATTGCCGATTTTAGAAAACGGTTTTGGGTAACCCTTGTACTTACTATTCCCATACTGTTCTTCTCGCCGATGATTCAGGACTTTTTTGGATATGAGTTTTTGCTTCCCGGAAATCCATATATCCTTTTTGCACTTTCCACAATCGTATATTTCTATGGTGGTTGGCCATTTTTAAAAGGATTCTGGTCTGAAATCAAAAAAGGTGCGCCAGGAATGATGACCTTGATTTCTATGGCAATTTCTGTAGCTTATTTTTATAGCACCGCGACCGTATTTGGCTTAAGAGGCGAAGACTTTTTCTGGGAGCTATCAACACTTATAGCCATAATGTTGCTTGGTCATTGGATAGAAATGAAAAGTGTGTTAGGTGCGTCAAAAGCTTTACAGTTACTGGTAAGTATGATGCCCGCAGAAGCCCATAGGGTAAAGGATGATACCATAGAAGACATCCCTCTTGAAGATTTACTAAAGGATGATGTGATTTTGGTTAAACCAGGTGAAAAAGTTCCTGCTGATGGGATTATAGTAGACGGTTCAAGTTACCTGAACGAATCTATGCTTACAGGCGAATCCAAACCTGTAAAAAAAGATGAAAACGATAAGGTTATTGGTGGTTCGGTAAATGGTAACAGTACCTTAAAAGTAAAGGTTGAGCATACTGGAAAAGATAGCTATCTCAACAAGGTCATCAAAATGGTCGAAGAAGCGCAAAAAACCAAATCCAAGATGCAAAATCTTTCAGACAGGGCTGCAAAATGGTTAACCTATATCGCTTTGGCTATTGGTTTTGGAACATTAGCGGTATGGCTGATTTTAGGCTTTCCATTTGTCTATGCTTTAGAAAGAATGGTTACCGTTATGGTCATTGCTTGTCCACACGCATTAGGTCTTGCCATACCACTTGTGGTTGCTATTTCTACTGCTGTATCTGCACAAAATGGATTATTAATCCGTAATAGAACTGCCTTTGAAGAATCACGTAAGATATCCGCCTTACTATTTGACAAAACAGGGACTTTGACCAAAGGGGACTTTGGCGTTACTCGAATCAAATCTGTAAATGTGTCCTATTCAAACGATGAAATCTTAAGACTGTCAAGTGCATTGGAACAAAGTTCAGAACATCCAATTGCTGTTGGGATTATTAAAAAAGTTAAAGAAGACAATATTACAATCCCAAAGCCTGAAAACTTTAATGCGATTACTGGTAAAGGTGTAGAGGCAAATGTAGAAGGAAAGCAAGTAAAAGTGGTTAGTCCTGGTTATTTAAGGGATGAAAAAATAACTATTCCTGAAGATGCTTATAGTGACGCTGCTGAAACTGTTGTATTTGTATTAATTGAAGGACAACTAGCAGGATACATTGCGCTTGCTGATGAAATAAGACCTGAATCTGCGGAAGCTATAAAAATATTTAAAAAGAATAATATCAAAGTTTTGATGGCAACTGGGGATAACGAAAAAACAGCCAAAGCTGTGAGTGAAAAATTAGGGTTGGATGGCTATTATGCCGAAGTGCTACCACACCAAAAAGTAGAAATTGTAGAAGAGTTGCAAAACAAAGGAGAGTTTGTGGCTATGACTGGAGATGGCGTAAACGATGCGCCCGCACTTGCCAAAGCTGATGTAGGAATCGCTGTTGGTTCTGGTACTGATGTAGCCGCCGAAACAGCCGATATTATATTGGTAAATAGCAATCCACAAGATATTGCAAACCTAATTTTGTTCGGAAAGGCTACGTACAATAAAATGATTCAGAATTTGATTTGGGCTACAGGATATAATGTAGTGGCTATTCCTTTAGCAGCCGGTGTATTATATTCTTCAGGCTTTGTTTTAGGACCAGCTGTAGGAGCGGTATTTATGAGTTTAAGTACGATTATAGTGGCCATTAATGCGCAACTATTAAAGCGAAAAATCGGTAAAAAATAAATGGACAAAAAAGAAAAACTCAACAGGATATTTTTAATTCTGTTGAGTTTATTTGTAGTGATGTTGGGCTATGGTATTTTATTGCCAACCCTTCCCTACTATACCGAAAGATTAGCTTTAGGAGATAACCTAGATACTGATTCGATTAACTTTCATATTGGTTTTTTGACCAGTATTTATCCGCTCTTCCAGCTTCTTTTCGTTGTACTCTGGGGCAGGCTATCCGATAAATACGGCCGTAAACCCATTATCATTGTTGGGCTAATCGGCTTTGTAATTATGCAATTACTTACCGGTCTTGCTACATCATTGACGATGCTATATGTTGCTCGCATCTTTGGTGGTATTTTCACGTCATCAGTTATTCCAGTTAGCAACGCATATTTGAGCGACATTACTTCTGAAAAACGAAGAACAAAAATAATGGGTTGGTCGGGTGTTGCCATTAGCTCTGGTGTTATTTTTGGCCCTGTCATTGGTGGCTTTCTGTCTCAAACTGACCTTCATTTAAAATATACGATAGGTCTGCTACATTTAGACCGATTTTCAACGCCATTTCTTTTCGCAGCACTACTAGGATTGATTGTCCTATTTATTGTTATGAAATGGTTAAAAAACACTACACGTGTACATACGTTCACAACCCAAAAAGTGAGGTTGCGATTCACATTTACCAAATATTTTGCCGTATTACTGGTTCTGTCGTTTGTCATCCAATTTGTAGTAACGCTGTTTGAAACCGTCTTTTCAATATATGGGAAAGATGAATTAGGGTTTAACAGTAACCAAATAGGTATTGGTTTTATGCTATGTGGTTCAATAATGGCTGTTTTACAACCTGTGTTCGCTACTTATGGAGAGAAGTTTTTATCGACAAAGAAACAAATTGCATTAGGGTTGTTTATATCTGGATTATCCTTAATTGTCTTTCCTTTTTTTAAGAATGAATACTTGGTATATGTATTAATCGTTGTTTTCGCTGCTGGAGGTGCTATGGTAACCCCAAATTTACTTTCTGCGGTTTCATTAATATCAAAGCAAAATACTGGCAGGAACATTTCTATTCAGAGCTCTACTAATAGTGTTGGTCAAATTCTAGGGCCTGTTTTAGGGACTTGGTTGCTTTCAGGCGGTTTTTACTACCCTTTTATAATTGCTGGCAGCATTATTTTGGCTGTTATTGGTTTTTTATTCTTTTTCAAAAACCCGCCATAAAAAAATAAGCACATAACCATAGTTGTTGACAATTAACCCAAATCTAAAGCCCCAAATATTTTGCATAAGCTGATTCATAAAATATTAGATAATTACAAAGAGGAAATAAAAGCAGTTGAGGAATCTAATCTCAACGATTTCAATAATGTTGAACAAGGTATTTCCATTTCAAGACAATACTTACAGAAACTGCGAATCTGTGTAAGGGAAAATGAATTTCAAGACAAACAAAATGAAATCATATTCTTTAAAAAGCACAAACCTTATGTTTATAGCAGATTGAAGTTTTACGCCAAACTCTACAATTTTTTAATAAACAGACCTGCCGGCACCATAAAATCTCAACAGGAATTTATCGATTTAGAAATAAATAAACTACAAGAAAGCAATCGGCGAAATATAGATTTTATAAAATATTACAGGGAGGATTCTGAACTTTTGGATGAATTCTATTTTCTACGAGGAAACGATAAAATCAGTCTGGTGTCAAACACATCTCATTTTTATACCGATGCAGAATTTTCCACAAGCCACGATAATGCAATTGCCAAAATTATGGCCTACGATTTATTAATCAGTCATTACGTAGAAGAGTTAAGTTATTTAAGGGATCTGTCAAACGGTGTACCGAATAAGCTGAATACTTTATCAAATGGCGAGCGACTTGGATGGACAGCCTCAAAAACAGACCTAATTGAATTGATTTATGCCTTACAGGCTTCAGGAGCGATAAAAAGTGGTACGGCTGGGATTAAAGAAATGGCTTCGGCTTGTGAAGACATCTTTGAACTAAAACTTGGAAATGTATATAGAACTTTTCTCGAAATTAGAGAACGGAAAATTGACCAAACCAAGTTTATCGATAGACTGAAAGCAACACTTTTAAGGAGAATGGAGGAAACGGATGGATAAAATCCATTTCGCTTAAATGTTAAATTTCTTCCCAAGTTGGGTACTACTTGGGAAAAAATAAAATTAATTTTAGTTATTATCATTTGGTATATACTATTTTCAGGACAACCACTAAACAAAACTAATTTAAACCATTGAAAATGAGTATATAAAAACACCCAACTTGGGTATGACTTGGGATTAATATCCAATAAATCATCCCAAATTTGTAGAACGAAAGTCAAATCGACAGATTCACGAACACTTTTTTATTAAAATACTAAAGCTCGTGAGTTAAATCAAGTCAGGGGCTATTAAATTAGTTGAAAGCGATAATGATAGCCCCTTTCTTTTAAAACCGTTCTATTATGCCAGCAAATATTATTACCACAGACGATCTTCGAGAATTTAAAATAGAATTGCTCGATGACATTAAAAACCTTCTTTCCAAACAAGCCACTGGAAAACTCAAAAAATATCTCAAATCTTCCGAAGTTATGGACTTGCTTCAAGTCAGTCCAGGAACATTACAGAATCTTCGCATCAACGGAACATTGCCATACACCAAAGTTGGGGGCATCATCTACTACGATGCCGAGGAAATTCAAAACGTGATGACATCAAATCGTGTACAGCATAAGCTAAATTCTTAAATGATGAACTACATAAAGCTACTTAATGCGGCTTTTGAAAAGTTCTTTTTTGATGACCGCCTCAATCCAACGCATATAAGTCTCTATATGGCACTGTTCCAAGAATGGAACAGTAGCCGATTTGCAGATGAATTTTATGTGAACCGTCGAGAATTAATGCGTGTAGCCAAGATTGGCTCAAAATCCACTTACCATAGATGTGTGACAAACCTTGATTCTTGGAACTATCTCACCTATTTTCCTTCTAATAACCCTTACAAAGGAAGCAAAATCAAGATGGCCATTATCGGTACAAGTGATGAACCGGATATGGGACGGTACGATCCCATATTAGAACAGCTTGCGGAAGAGTACCATCCCATCCGTGAACCTGTTGTGGGACAGCACCGTCCCAAAAATGGACAAGTGGTGGACTCAAACCGTCCCGTGAGTGGACAAGCATTGGTATCTACTATAAACAATACCAAACAAGTAAACAATCTAAAACAACCAAAGGGCTGGCAGGCCGTTATTGATTTTTTTATTGAAAAAGGTTTTAATGCTGATGAAGGAAAAAAATTCTTCGAGTATTATGAAACTCGGAATTGACAAACGAGCGATGGAAAAGAAATTCGAGATTGGCGAGCCTTGGCCACTAACTGGATGGGCAGGACAGAGTTATATGCCAAAGAAAACAAACCAAACAAAAAACAAGCGTCCCAAATCAAGGACAACTTGCGAACCACTAAAAACAAAGATTATGGACAACCCCTCTAAAATCACCGAAGGTGGCGTGGAATATTCGCTTGGCAAGTTTGACGGCAAGAGTGTTCTCTACGATTTTGACAAAATCCTGATTTACCTGAATGCCAAGGGAAAAATGCTCTTTGGAAAAAATTTCCGAATCTACGATGAGGACACGGCTATCATACGTAACCTCTGCCATTATTTCATCAAGGACAAAGAGAACTGTGAAAAGAACGGAATTGATATCGACAAAGGTATTTTACTTTCTGGACCTGTAGGATGTGGAAAAACCACCTTGATGAAATTGCTGCGCCATATCGTTCCAATGCAACGACCTTATGAAATGATTCCTTGCCGGAATGTAGCGTTTAGTTTTAACCATCTCGGTTTTAAAACCATTGAAGAATATGGTAACTCCAAATTTTTCTGTTTTGATGATTTGGGCGTAGAGCCAGCTGGTCGGTTTTATGGAAAGGATTTAAACGTAATGGGCGAAGTGCTCTTATCTCGATACGAGCTTTACCTACAGACAAAGCGTAAAATAAAAACCCACGCAACCACCAACCTCAATGCCGAAGAATTGGAAGAACGCTACGGAAACCGTGTTCGTAGCAGAATGCGGGAACTTTTTAATTTGATTGCTTTTGATACAAAGGCTACGGATAAACGGAAGTAATTGCTATTCACTATTAAACTTTGGCAAAAAATGTGTATTTTGCCAAAGTTTAACTCAAAATATCATTGTTCTGGAACAAACTATTAAAGATAAAATACCAACATACTTTGTTGACCAGCAAGCTATTTCAAAAACCAGTCTGGTAGAGCTTATTCAGAAAGATTTTCCAAACTTAAAGGAAAGTTCTATCACTGTGTATTTGTCTAAACTTAAAAAAGAAGGTGTGTTAAAAAACCCATCCAGAGGTAAATACACTTTAAGTGGAAAAGATAGATTTATTCCAGTTATTGACACCAAATTAAAACGACTGTACAATAAAATAAAAAAAGATTATCCATTCATTGAATTCTGTGTGTGGAACACTTTATGGTTAAACCAATTTATGCGCCACCAACCCTTTAGATTTTACACCATAATTGAATTGGAAAAAGATGTGGTACAATCCGTTTTTTACAAGTTGAAAGACCAAGGCAAAACCGTTTTTACAGAACCAGATGCTGAAACTTTCGAGCTGTACGTTCATAATAGTGATGACGTAATAATCCTTAAACAATTGGTATCCGAAGCACCTTTAGCCGAAATCGAAAATATCGTTATCCCATCCCTTGAAAAATTGTTGGTCGATATGCTTATAGACACTAATTTATTTGGTGCACAACAAAGTGAATTGGAATTTATTTACCGATCGGCATTCGAAAAGTTTGAGATAAGCAAAAGTAAAATGAAACGCTATGCTCACAGGCGCAATAGAGAGATGGAAGTTGAACACTTAAGCAATTTAACTTTGGCAAATAATTAATTTTATTGCCAAACATTAATTTTAATGATTAAAGAAACAACATATCAACCAGAGTGGATTTACGAAGTAAAAAAAAGACTAGGTAAAAAGTATGACCCAAAACTTATTGAAAAGGTTGTCTATGCCTTATTGTTTTTGGAACAACTTAAAATCAACAAACTCGATTTTATTTTTAAAGGAGGAACTGCATTATTGTTGGCAACAGAAGAGCCTAAAAGGTTTTCAATCGACATCGATATTATTACCGAGCAAAGCCAAAGCGAAATAGAATCTGTCCTTGAAGTTATAAGCAAGGAAATCGAAGCGTTTATACATTGGGAAGATGACAATGACAGAAAGCACACGCCAGATGCACCAGTTGATCATTTCAAGATGTTCTACAAAAGCAATGTAGATGGACGGGTTGAGCCAATTTTACTGGATGTGCTATACACGCCAAATCCTTATCCTGAACTTACTGAAATTCCTATTGCTCACAACTGGCTTCAAACACAAGAGGAAATCACAACAGTAAAAATGCCAACGTTTGATGCTATTTTAGGCGATAAACTAACTGCTTTTGCACCAAAAACCACAGGAATTTTATACAGCAAAGAAAGACCAGTTGAAATTATCAAACAGTTATTCGACGTAGCGTTTTTAATGGATAATATTTCGGACTTGGCAACAGTCCGTAACAGTTACACAAAAGTAGTTGCAGAGGAAATAGCGTTTAGAAAATTAGACATAACCTCAGAACAGGTTTTGGAAGACACCCGAGAAGCGTGTTATGTTCTTTCTACTCGTAACACTAAATCTAATGAGTTTAAACATCTACAAACTGGAATAAGCAATTTTACCAATTTTACATTGGTAAGATTCAATATTGAAGAAGCCATTACAGCTGCTTCAAAAGTTGCATACCTATCTGAACTGATTAAGGCTGGTATTGATAGCGAAATCGAAAGGTTTAAAAATCCGCTTGAGGTTAAAGATTGGTTGATTAAGAACCCTCAATTCACCAAGCTAAATAAATTGAAAAAGAGCAATCCGGAAGCGTTTTTTTATTGGTTTAAGGCAATAACTTCACGTTAAAAGCTCATATTTATTGAGGCTTTTTTGAACACACTATTCTTCCCAAATGATGCTAAGAGCTCTACCCTTAAAAGTAATACAATGCTCAAAAAATTTTCTTTGAATATTGCCTTCCTTAACGTAGTTGAAAATATCAACTGCCCAAATCTCTTCTTTTTTGAACAGGTTATCAGTAATGTTCTTAAAGTATTCGCCCATTACTGTATTTGGTGCCACCTTGTTTTCATATAACAGGTATTTGTAGGGAAAATGTTCGCTACAATATTTCCAACGTATTTTTCCATTCTCGCCATAGACAATCATAATATCGTGATTTCCTATATCTGCAAACCTGAATGCACAGGCAGTCCTGCTGACTTTATACTCGTCCTTCAAATAATCTACCAATTCAATACTAAAGGTTTTACGATAAAAATCTTTTGAGAACCTTTCTTCTGGCATCAGCAAACAGGATGCAAAAAAATCCGCCTCTCTTTCAATTTGGTTAAATTGCTTTTGGTTAGTTCTAGACGGATGTGGTTCTAACAGTCCTTTTTTCAATCCTATCCTGTGAGAGTCAATGTAGTAGTGTCCCAGCTCGTGTGCTAACGTAAACCTTCCTCTTGCAGAATCTGGTCTATTACCCAAATCGGTATTTATGTGAATATAAAACTTTCCATTATCATAGAAAGTCATTCCATCAAAGGTGTTCTTGCCGTAGCTGTCATAAAATACCGATAGACCTTCATCATCTAATATTTTGTCAAGAGGCGTTGTCTTTTCTTCATATTCCAATGCAATACTTTCTGCTAGTTCCTTTATGCTTGGTCTATTCCGAATCACTAGAATCTTGATTGTGTTTTTTTCGCATCTTATCTATAATATGTTGAGGCAATTCTTTCTTTCCTTTTCTTGCGACCATTCTTAGGCTTTCAATTTCCTCAACTACATCTTCTTCAAACATTGTTATGACTTTTGGCTCTCTATGAAACGTATTATTAATTACGTCAATTGGGTTAATAGATTTATCATCCAACTTATAATCATAATCTTCATATAATTTATTGAACCTATCTAGTTCAAGTTCATTACTAGGGAATAAAAACCCTGTTGAACCTAACCAACTGTCCAATTGAGCTGTTTCAATTAGTTCTATTTTCTTAGGCTTGGCCATTATTCATAATGTCTAAATAGTTAGTAACGTGTCTATCCGCATCGCCGTAATAGGTGTTCACGGATTTTTGGGTTAAAGAGAGTTTATCTCTAAGCAGTTTTGTAATTGTTCTTGGCACTTTTTTACCTTCCTTTCGATAAGCTCTATAAGTAAAATAAATGATTCGATGCTTTTCAGATAATCGGGTAAGAGCTCTTTCAATGGTTTTAAGTTTTGCCACAACTACCCTTTTTGCCTCAGCGTCGTCTGGTATGTCAAACTTTGCCAACAACTCATCTGCATTTCTAACCAGGCTTAAATCTTCTTCTTCAGTAGGCTCTGCACAAGTGTTCTTTTCGCCATATTTAATTATTTGGGTGTATAAAATTCGATACATCCAAATAAGTATTCCCTTATCCAAATCTCTCGCTTTGGACTTGTCTTTGTCAAATGTTGGGTATTTCCAAACTCTGGCAAAAGTACAATGAGCTATTTCCAAAGCCACCACCTCGTTATATCCATACTTATTGCAGTAAATCTCGGACTTACGTTTCAAATCTTTCTCAAATCGATAACAGAATTGCACAAAAGCGGCTCCTGCCTCTTTTGGAAATTCATCTTTAAAAGAAATATAATCCAGCAGGTCAACGCTAGGTAGTTTTTCAAAATCTATGTCCTGATTAGTACTTGTATTCATCTATATACCAAAACGGATATATCTATAATGGTATATGAGTGGACAGCACCCATAAAACCTTTGATTAAACAACAAAATGCTATAAGTAAATAATTAATAATGAAAATCAAATATAAAAAAAGTAAGTTCAACTAAAAATTAAAACTATGGCTAAAGATTCATCTGGTAAAAAGTTCAATAGAATTCCTGAGCACAAAAGAAAAGTAGGCGGAAAAACTATTATTATCAAGGAACACATTAGAAGTAACCGGAAAGACAGTAAAGGAAAGTAATGAGCGAAAATCCACAGCTCTGAATGGATATTGTTTAACCTAAAAATTCATTTTTATGAATAGTATTAATTTCTCTAAAGGAGAACTGAGTGTATGTCGTAAGGGCAATTGTGTTAATGTGAGTGGAGATATGGCAAAAGCCGTAGTCTTTCGTATTGCAACACTCGTTGTTATAAATGGCATAGCTTCAATATTAGAGCAATCTAATTAGAAGATTGATTGTGGTGATTTTGTAAGCAGAATTACCACAATCAAAATTTATTAAACGGTCAATCTGTCACAAGATATGAATGGCTTAATAATTGAAATTTTAAAATAAAAATTATTATGACTGAAGAATACAAAAAAGAAGTGATTGAAATTTTGGAAAATCTGGGAAAGCAACTAGATATTTCTGAAACTCAATATAATGAAGCTGTAAAAAGTTACGAAGCAGTTGGTGATTGGCTGTCTAAAGAAGGCTCGCCACTTTATCCATATAACCCAAGGATACTTCCTCAAGGTTCCTTTATGTTGGGCACAATTATAAAGCCTATTAACGATGAAGATGATATTGATATAGACCTCGTTTGTAAACTGAAAGGCAAACCAATTTATTGGACACAAAAACATTTAAAAGATACTGTTGGAAATAGACTCAAAGACCATTCTACCTATAAGGAAATGATTGAGGATAAAGATGGTGGTCGAAGATGTTGGACACTTGATTATTCAGACAATGCTAACTACCATATGGATATTTTGCCATCCATTTCAGATAAAAATTTTACGGTTCTACTTAGCGAATCCTTTAACAATAGCCAACGCATAGATACCAATAAGCTGGCAATTCGCTTAACCGATAAGGAAGAGTATAACTATTCTACCGAAACGGACACAGAATGGTGGTTGAAAAGTAATCCTTTCGGCTATGCCAAATGGTTTTATCAAAGAGCCATATACAGTTCAACAAAAATGTTCGCTCTGAGCGAATCTGTTGATCCTGTGAAGCCATACCAAAAAGAAAAGATGCCCTTGCAACGTGTAATTCAGTTATTAAAACGCCATAGGGATATTATGTTTTGTTCAGATGAACTTGATAGTGAAAACAGGCCCATTTCTATTATAATTACCACTTTAGCTGCCAGAGCTTATGACAGAAGCGAGAACATCGTTGATGCTTATGTTAATATTGTGAGCACAATGCGTGGCTTTATAGATACGAAACTGAATCCGAAGACAGGCCGTTACGAAAGATGGATAAGTAACCCTGTCAATGATGAGGAAAATTTTGCAGACAAGTGGAGCGATGTTCCTCAAAAAGAAGAATATTTCTATAAATGGTTGGATAAATTGGAGGAAGACCTCGAAACAATCAAATACAGCCAAGGAGTCGGCCTACAACGATTGAATGAATCCTTTTCAGTACAATACGGGGACAAGGTCGTAAATAAAGCTTTTGCCGACTATGGCGAAAAAAATAGAGTTCTAAGGGAATCTGGTTTGAGAAAAATGGCAGGAAGAACAGGTCTTTTAGGGTCGGTTGGCACTTCAATACCAAACCATAATTTTGAAGGTAATTTATGAGCAAATTTTTTAAGACAGACAGGAAAAGAAAAGTAAAAGGTATTCTCTCAACTGAACAATTGAAGAGGATAAAAAAAGTATTTCCAGAAATCAGGGTCTTAAAAAGCGGATGGGATAATTTTGAAATCATTGTTCAAATTCAACCCACTGCTATAAGCAAGTTATATGACGTGAAAGTTGTTTATACGGAAAACAAATGGGTAAAAATTTTTGTTGTCAATAAAACATTGGAAATCGCAAAAAGCAGAACAAAACTGCCTCACGTTTATAACAGCCAAAAGCAGCAGCTATGTCTTTATTCGCCATCTAAAAAAGAGTGGAATGCGCACAATTACATTATTGATACAATCATTCCTTGGATAAGTGAGTGGCTATACTACTATGAATTATGGTTGCCCGAAGGCAAATGGTTTGGCGGTGGTCATAATGAATACCCTAATGAGAACAAAACAAATATCTTGATAAATGAAGAATACAAAATTTAAAATATTGTCGATTGATGGCGGTGGTATTAAAGGTGTTTTCCCTGCATTGTTCTTAACACTTTTAGAAGACGAATTGAAAAATCGCTCTGATGGCAAAACTAAAATTTATCAGCATTTCGACTTGATTACAGGAACATCAACTGGTGGCATTATTGCTATTGCATTAGCCTTGGGGATACCTGCAAAAGAAATATATCAACTTTATTTAGATAATGCCAAGAAAATTTTTGGCAGCAAAAAACCTTTTTTCATTGGTCAAATCCTTAATTCAGCACACGAAAGAGAATTTTTGGAAAACCTTGTTCGTGAAAAGTTCAGAGATGCAAACAATGGAATTGAACCAAGGTTTGGCGATTGCAAAACAGATGTTTGTATTCCTATCTATGATTTGATACAAGGTAACCCAAGTGTGTTAAAAACCAAATATCATCCAGCTTTTGAGCGAGATTATCACATTCCGGCTTATCAAGCTGCTATGGCCACTTCTGCCGCACCTACATATTACGACCCATATACCTCAGAATATATTGACCTTAATGGCACACAAAAAGATTTTGCAAACAAAGTTGATGGTGGTATAATGGCAAACAACCCTACATTAGTAGCGGTTCTAGAAGCCTTAAAGGCTTTTAAAGTTGAAATGTCTCAGCTCGAAATCCTTTCACTTGGAACTGGATATAAAAAGCTTACCGATGGTAATTCCCGTAAAAAATGGGGTTTGCATTATTGGATGGTAAAGAATAGTAGAAAAAGGCTTATTGACTTATTTATGCAAAGCCAATCACAATTAGTTGCAAATTACATAAGCCTGCTTTACCAAGGGATAGACAGAAGTGAAAAAGATAATCCAAATTTTGTCTATGACCGGATAGATGTTTTGTTGAACGAGGATAATAATATCGAAATGGACGAATCTGACAGAATTAAAATTAAGAATTTTGCAGAATTAGCATCTATTGAATTTCAACACAACAGGACTACTATTCTGAAAAATCACTTTTATTAAATACTATATTACTTTTTCTTTGCTTTAGGTCTAAGTTCTTTAAATAGTATGATGATAATTTGTTTTATAGTAGCAATTATTTCTTCTGAAAATTCTTTCATAATCCAGCATTTAAATAGTTACTCAATTCCATTAAAATAATCAATGCCATAGTTCTGAGCGTTTCAGGTTTTCCTAGATAAAAGCTCTCATCCCAATTACTCAAAAAACCCAATTCCAAAAGCACAGAAGGACAATCGCTAATTGTTTCCCGCAACACCTGAAAATTGGCGAACTTCACACCTCTACTATCATATCCTATAGCTTTGCAGAGCGTTTTTTCTATTTGATAGCCGACAAAAACAGATTCTTTAGAATACTTCGCTTGTTTCTTTGAAGCATAAACTTCTACTCCTCTAGCATTTGGATTATCTGAATGATTGCAATGCAACGACACAAATAAATCAGCTTTTAGAATTTTAGCAAGTTTAGTTCTATCCGAGAGCGAAATAAGCGTATCCTTATATCTGGTCAAATAAATATCTAAAGGTTTTTTTAATTCTTTGTTTAGCTTCAAAATGGCAATCGCTATATCCATTACGATGTCCTTTTCTTGGATTTTATTTATTCCTATTGCTCCAGTATCTTTTCCACCGTGTCCAACATCAATTACAATTCGTTTTTGGGTTGTGGTTTCCTGCCCAAAAATGAAGCACATTTTTAGAAGCAAAATCACAAAACTGACGTTTTTGAGCACTTTTTTCATTTTCAAGTTTTGGGTTATTAACAATTCAACTTCTAAAAATCATAAAATTTGATACCAAATAACAATAACGGAATTCAAACAATATCAAATAATATTTTATTCACAAATATTTGATTTTCAGTTATTTGTGAGCAAATATATGTAAATTTCCAATAACAAAAACAACACAAAATTTTAAACCGTTACGTTATGAAAAAATCAATCTATCTAGCAACTTTTCTGTCTTTGCCCTCAACATCGCTATTCGCACAAATTGGTGGCATTGAAGATTCCGTAAATGATGTAGGTGATACTATAAGAACCATCTTTCCAATTCTGCTCGGTGTCATTTTTCTAGTTGGTTTCCTCTTTAATGCAGGACATTTCTTTGGTGAGAACGCAGATTTAAAAAAGGGAATTACCAGAGTTTTGGTATTTGTCCTTATTGCAGGTGCAGTAGTAGGCATCTTCACATACCTAATCGGAATCGTAGTCTAAGTCGCTAAGCGACATTCAGTAATCAATACATTGGCTTATGAAAAAATTCGAGGTTTATAAAAACATTAGGAAACGGGCAGTCATTTTTGGGCTGCCCATTTCCCTGTTTGCATTAATGATGGTTTCCATTCTCGCATCCCTTTTGGTCATTATTTTCTCTTTCAGTTTTGGGATAATTATAGGCATACTGGTTTTTAACGCTGCCCTATATATTGCGTTGACAAGAATTACCCATAACCCTCAGCTATTTCAGACGGCTAACGCCTTCCCACAAATCATTAGTAACAAAAGAAATTCTGGCTTCGATTATGAATAAGATGAACCTTTCTGCATATCAACCCATCGTGGAAATTCAAGACAATATCGTTTTTGCCAATAATGGTAATGTGATAGTGTGTTATGAAGGTAACCTACCTGAAATCTATTCCTTATCGGAAAAAGACTTTGAGGATATGCACGGTGCCTGGTTTCAGGCCTTAAAATCTTTGCCAGTTGGTACGGTTGTTCATAAACAGGATATTTATTTGAAGAAATCATATACCTCAGAACAACTTCCGAATTCAACCTTTTTAGAAAAAGCTACACACGAGCATTTTAAAGGTCGTGGGCATATTGAACATAAATGTTATCTGTTCTTTATTCTGACTAAAAACAAGGCACTCAACAATTCCAAATACGTTAACCCTTTCCGAAAGGTTTCAAAGGGAATCGTTCAGGAACTGGACGATAACGTAAAAAGCTTTGCCAACTCGGTAAGCGATTCCGTTTCTTTTATCAATAATAGCCGAAAAATGGAATTTCTACCACTCAATGCTGAGAAAATTCAGAAACTAACCAACGGTTATTTCAATGGTTTCAACGAAGGCTTTGATACAGATATTATACTTGAAAAGAAAAGCGTCAATATTGGCGAAAACCATTTTGATGCCCTGGCCATCAACAGCGAACTGTGCTTTGGCGAAAGTGTGCAGAGCAGCAAAACCAATGAGAAATTCACTTCAGACGATTTTGTGTTTCATCAAGGGTTTATTGATGGCTTAGGGCTTACGCTTAACGAAAATCATATTGTCAATCAAATTCTATATCTCGATGACAAACAAAAGTGGCGCAAGCTGCTCGATAAAAAAGTTGAAGAATTGAATAAAAGTTCCAACTTCGGTTCGCAGAACAAAGTGATTCTGGGTAAAATCCAACATATTCTTGACCAAATCAATGCCGATGATAATGCACGGATTATTCGTGGTCATCTCAATATTGTCTATTGGGCAAAGGAAGCCAAAAAACTGGACAAAATCACATCCAAAATCAAGACCGAATTTAAGGAACTGGATATCATCCCATATTATCCACGTGGCGAAGAGCGTAAAAACTATATTCTTAATAGTTACTGCTGCTTTTCTTCCAACTTTTCAAATAACGATTTATATGTAACAGATTTAAAGCACGCTCTGTGTCTGTTCATTAACAATACCAATTACAAATCCGATAACACCGGAATCATCTTCAATGATAGAGAACATAACATTCCAGTGCTAAAAGATGTTTGGGATGAAAAAAAGAAACGGATAAAGGCACGGAATTTTGCCATTTTTGCACCAACAGGCGAAGGCAAATCCTTTTTGGCAAACAATATTCTGCGCCAATATTTTGAAAGTGGTGTACGGTTGGTCATTATTGATTTAGGTGGTTCTTACACCAAATTCGCCAAGCTCTATCCTGAAAAATATACGGTTCTCAGATATGAAAGCGGTAAAAACTTAGGCATCAATCCATTTTACATCAGCGATGTTAAAGACTTGACACCTGAACGTTTGGAAGACCTATCTGTTTTCCTTTTTGAACTGTTCGCTTCAGATTTAAAAGTTACAAAAGCACAATCAGTCTCGGTTAAAAAGATATTGCGTCACTATTATAATAACACCTCAGAAAATCATTCGTTAGATGGTTTTTACAGCTTTATAGAAAGGAAACAAAAAGACCTTTTAGATACCCTAAAAATCCATCCCGACTACTTCAACATAACGAGCTTTTTGCACGTAATGTCCGAATATGTCGGCGATGGTCTATACAGCTTCCTTTTTGAAGTAAGCGAAGACCAAACCTATAAAATCGAAGATAAACGATTGATTGTTTTTGAGCTCGATGAAGTCAAGGACAATAAGGAAATCCTGTCCGTAATGTTGAAGCTGATTAAATCTGCCATCCAAAGAACCATTTGGAAAAACCGTGCTGAAAAAGGCATTATCTTATTTGATGAGTTTGCAAAGCAACTGAAGTTTGAAAATGTACTGGAAAGCGTGGAGTTCTACTATCAAGCCATCCGTAAACAAAACGGTGCGATTGGGATTATTCTACAATCCATCAATCAGCTTCCAAACAATTCCACTTCAGCGAGTATTTTGGAAAACACACAGGTTATTTACAGCTTGAATAATGAAAAGGGATATGATGAATTAGTAAAAAGGCTCAATCTATCCAGTCACGATTTAAACCAACTAAAGTCTATTAAAAACAATCTTTCCGGCCCACGGAAATACACCGAAATGTTCATCAAAATCGGTAGGGAAAGCAACATTTTCCGGTTAGAAGTGCCAAAAGAAGTTTATGCGGCTTACTTAACCGATGGACAGGAAAATGAGGAAATTATGAAGCTCTACGACGAGCATTACGATATGGAAAAAGCAATAATTCAATTTACATCTTAAAACAAATATTATGAAGACAAAAATCAAAATTTTAGTAATGACCGTAGCCCTGACTTTATTTATGACAAGCAAAGCTACTGCCCAAGGAATGCCAGTGTATGACAACACCAACTTTATCAGCTTGGTAAAATCCTTGGTAGAATCTGCCAAACAGACGAGCCAACTTATCAAGTCTGTGAAATTTCTGAAAGATGCAAAAGAAGCCATCGAGAAAGTATCGAGTGTGGTACAACAGCTTAATGCTGTCCAAGAAATTGCAGACAACAATCAACGACTCATCAATGTAATGCAAACCGATTTGCAGGATATTTTGAATTCGCCTTACATCAAACCCGATGAAATCAGTAGAGTGGTGGAATCCTTTGATGCCATTGTACAAAACTCATTGGAAACGGTTGATTTTATTGACGAAGTTCTGTCTAGCGACTACCTAAAAATGAGCGATGCCGAACGTGCAAAAGTACTCAAGGAAAAAGAGAAGGAATCAAAGCAAATGGTGTCCAGCATCACAACCAAAACCAAACGCTATCGTGATATTATTTCCTTCCGAAAGATGCAGGATAAAGTCAATAATCGAGAAACAGACTATTAATAATGACCGCAACCATACTTTTAGGGATTGGGTTGGAATACATCGATACGGTGTTCCAGACCATACAGGCAAGCAACTTTTCACAATATACCATTGCAGGAATGAAAACACTTGCTGTCCTGTTCTTTTTGATCAACATCTTAAAAAAGTATAATGAAGGCATTGCCGATAAGGACGGTTATACTTGGGGCTTGAGTCCCAGCGAATTGGCAAAGAATTTTGCCATCGTCCTTTTAGTAATATTTTCAACGCAGGTGTTAGGATTCTTTGATGGGATATTGGTAGCCATCGAGGGACAGTACAGGGGAACAGCACCTGCGTTACTTCCATTGCAAATGCAGGATATTCCTTTAGAGGAAGATGTAAGTCTTTTTGATGCTGCAAGTTCAGCGATGACGCTTTTGTACGAAGCATTGGTAACACCGTTGTATGGCTTTAAAATATTAGCATTTATCTTAAGCACCATTCTTTGGATTCTCGACCTATTTATATACCCTTTATTTTTAGCCGAACGCTTTTTCCTGTTGGGAATAATGCAGGCATTTTTTCCATTGGTTATAAGTTTAGCGGTTTTTGAAAAATTCCGTTCCCTTGCTTATACATTTTTCAAATTATATGCGGCTGTATATATGTTGGTGCCTGCCTTCTTTCTGGTCAATGTATTTATCAATGCTATTTATACGGAAATCAATACCAATTTTTGGACAAACCTTTTCGGAACCGATACAGGTCAAGGCTTTTTTGCACCTGTCGTTCAATTAGGTTCTGTGGCTTTTATCGTATTCCTAAAATTCAAATTGTATAAACGTGCCACATCTTTTACGCTCAGATTATTTACCAACTAATTCAATTCAGAATGAAAACACCATACAAGAATATCTACAACGTCTTAAAATTAAACCGGTTTATCGTTTTGGCAGTTTTGGTCCTAGCATTACTATCCAGCACCTTCGCTTTATGGATGGCATATTCCACAAATCAAAAAGCACTAAATAGCGCTTTTGCCATAAATACCGATGGCAGCATTATTCCGCTGAAGCTCGTAACCCAAAAAGAAAATTTTAGGGTTGAAGCCTTGGCACATTTAGACTTGTTCCACAATTATTTTTACAATATTGATGCGAGTAATTATGAAAGTAATTTAAAAAAGGCACTTTGGTTGGGAAACAGTTCTGTGGACAACCTGTATCGTCAGAAAAAAGCAGATGGTGTTTACAACCGTCTCTTACAATATTCGCTTGTGCAGAAAGTGTTGAGCATCGATTCGCAAATAGAGGAACAAAACGGGACGTATGTTTTTAGGACGGTTACTGTTTTTGAAATCAATCGCGGTTCTATAATTGACACTTACGAATTGGTTTCCACCGGAAACCTTATTATGGTGGATCGAAATTTTCCGAACAATCCACACGGACTTTTAATTACCAATTATTTTGAGAACACCCTTAAAAAGCTAAATGATAAAAATTGAGCCGACCTGCCTGACGGTAGATTGGTAATCGGCATTTAAAAAATATACTCTTATGAAAGTAGAAAAAAACAAAATAGTATTTGCAGCTGTCTTGGCAGTGATTTTCATATTTCTCATTTCCTATTCTGTAATGGTTATGGGCGATGATGTAAGTGAAACGGAAAGCCTGCAACAAACCTTAGTGCCCGATTTGGATGAAAACCAAAAAGAATATGAATCTAAATTAGATGCCATTAATGATTTGAAGGAAGTGCGCGAAAACAATGCACCCAGCATCTACGATGAAAAACTGATTGATTCTTTGGGTTTTTACGACCCAGACTTGCCGGAACGTGAAAAGGAACGCATCGTCGATAGTATTTATGATGCCGGAAAGATTCAATATTCCGAAAAACGCTATCGGAATTTTGGAAGGAAAAGAGTAGCTCAAACGAAAACTTCAACAATTGATTCCGCTGAAATAAAAAGAGAACAAAAAATCGAAGCCAAAGAATTAGGCTTGGAACATCAATTGTTCTTTGCCGCTTCCCCAAAACCCAATGAAGTTTCAATCATTGGTAATACAGATGAAACTATATACGTGGTAGTAGATGGCGACCAAGTTGTAAAAGCGAATACCAGATTGCGAATGCGCCTGACTAAATCCGCTTCGATTAATGGTAAAAAAATGCCTAAGAATACACCTATTTTCGGCTTCATAAGTTTTCAGCCTAATCGTGCGCTCATTGAAATTGAAAATATTAAGCATCATCCCACGAAGCTCAAAGCATTCGATTTATCTGATGGTAGTGAAGGTATCTATGTACAGAACAATTTTCGAGCAGAAGCCACCACTGAAGTCTTGGACGATATTATTGGCGATATCAACATTCCTACCGTACCACAAGTTGGTGGTATATCCAAAGTACTCAGACGTAACAACCGAAACGTAAAAGTTACGGTATTGAATAATTATAAATTAATTCTAAAACCTAAATTATGAGAGCAACAATTTTAATATTTGCGATACTGATTTCCGCTTTCGCGAAAGCGCAAACAACTACAGTTCTCGATACCCTATATGCCAACGACACCAAAAACGTTGCATTATTCTTCCCTGAACCTATTCGGCAAGGAATAACCGGTTCAGATAATTTTGTATTTACTTACAATCGTGAAAAAGAACAGTATTTTGGACTTCTTCAGGCAAAGCCTGGGAAGGAAAGTAATCTGTTGGTAGTCAATAGAAATGGTTCAATTTTTTCGTATATTGTAAGATATAAAAAACAGCTATCTAAGCTCAATTATTTCATTCCGCTATCAAGTAGTATCGGAAATGAGAAACCAATTAAGGTCGATTCGATTCTTGCTGAATCTTCTGAAGAACGTGTAGATAATAGAGCGTATTACTATCAAAAATTCTGCTCGTATCTTCTTAACAGAAACCAGCGTATCGGTCGGATTAAGAAGCGAACGCAAGGCATTGTCTTGACTGTTGAAAATGTTGTTTTTGATAAGGAAGAACTCTACTTCGTTATCCAGATTGAGAATAATTCTACTTTGGATTACGATTTGAATTTCTTAAACCTTTCGATTGAAACAAGACAAAAAGGGAAAAGAAAATCGTTGCAACGCCTGTATCAAGAACCAACGTACAAACACAATCTGCCTTCAAAAATTGCAGAAAGTGAAACTGTGCGCTTCGTTTATGTATTGCCCAAATTTTCATTATCTAATGACCGTAGGGCGATTTTAGAATTGAATGAAAAGGATGGCGAACGAAACATTGAACTGAAAATATCACATAGATATATCAATAACCCAAATTAAGAATATTATGAAAAAAATTGTCGTTTTCTCGCTCGTACTGCTGTTCCTTTCTTGTGCCGATTCTGATACTAAAATTTCGGGACCAAGTGCCACAGCCCAAATCGTCATCGAAAGCTTTTATGAAAAAGATGAGGAAGCTTTAAAAGCCAACTCAACACCACAGGCATATTCTAATTATATGAATACTATAAATATGTTCAATGCGACGGTAAAGGATGATTCAAACTTTACAGTTTTGCAGGATACGATAATGGGTGATGTGGCTTGGGTAAAATATACTACAGCCTATGATAAGACACCGGGTCTTTTTAAACTGGTTAAGCAAAATGGCAAATGGTTGGCGGATGCGAGAGGCTCAAAGGATAAATCGCCTTTTTAAAAGGATACTTACTGATTTTTTTCGAGATTAATTTCCCAATAACCTTGTGTGCCACCGTGGCGTTTTATAAACCCTTTGGTTTTGAGCGCATTTATATGTTTGCCCACAGGGGATTCATTGATGCCTAAAGCTTCAGCTATTTCAGTATAAGTAATAGTAGTATTGGTTGCAATGAGTTTAAGTACTGCTTTTTGTCTTTTAGTAAGTTCATCTATAGCATCTATTGCACCACCTATTACACCACCCATTGCACCACCTTTTTGACCATCTACTCGACCTCCTTAATTTTATCTGAAAATCGACTTTGATGTAGCGTTGGCTCTTTATTCTTCCTCATCTGACATTTCGACGTTTTCTGTTAATGAAAATCCTTTTTGTCTAAACCAATTTTCACTTATTCTATTATTATCACTTTTCGGTAACGGTTTTGCTTCGTGAACCTTAAAAGTTGTCGGAAGATTTACCGAATGACCAAAAATCAAAGCGTGTTGAGTCGGAATAGATGGCATTCTCCTCAAAATTGTTTCGGAAATATGCGGTGTAATTTGTCGAATATGTGCAAGGTCTTCTGGATTTTGTATTCTGTGGACTATAAAATTACTGCATTGAGATAATACTGTTTTAGATAATTCACTTGGTCTTTGTGATGAAACCAAAAGTAACAGTCCAAATTTTCTCCCTTCTTTAGCAATTGAGTCAAAAATCTTATTTGCTTTAAGGAATGTTCCCATTGGATTACGTGAAATATATCTATGAGCTTCTTCCAAAATTAGATTTACTGGATATGAATTTCGAGGATTTATGTCCTTAACACTTTCATAAATAATACGAGATATAACACAAGATATTACTTCCACAATTTCATCTTCTACTGCACTTATGTCAATAATAGTTATTTGACTAGTTTTTAATTTTTGAGCTTCTACTTCATTTAATCCAATCAAACTGTTTTTATACTCACTTATATTGCCATCATCTTTTTTTAGAAAATTGAAATCCGTTCTGTCCTTGATACTTTTTACCCTTGTAATTAACGAAGAACAATAATCTCTAATATGTCTATTTCCGTGTGCTTCTTCATATAATAGAGCTAAATCGAGAGCATCTTCTATAATGTCAAATGTGAATTTTTGGTACTTTTCATAAGAAGGCATTTGAAATTTTTCTTGAATAAAAAGTGATAAACCATCTCCGTTAGTTTGCTCAAGGAAATAGTGTAATTGTTCAGTACCTACAATTACTCCAAAATGAACATATAAGCAGTTTCTTAAATTAAGTCTAACGTTTTGATTCCCAATACGTACAGAATTATGCTCTGTACCATCTTGGTCTATAAAAGTGAATTCTGTTGTTAATGATATTTCAGCTGTATTGAATTTTTGAAGTATCGATAATATCCTATCGGACTTTGATGGACTGCTAGTTTCATCTCTTAAAATCTCACTTATACACGTTGCTAAAATATGATTTTTGAGTTCATTGACATTTTCTCCAATAGAAAAAACAGATGCTAAACCTAGTGCATTTCTTAATATTGGTATTTGAGTTTTTTCTGTTGCTTGAAGAAGTAAAGCCCATTCATCAATAGTCAAAAACCAATGAGGTAGTGTAAATTCTTTTACATCCTTGTCTGAACTCCCTATACAGAAATTTTGCACTTCAATATCTGTGTTTTCAGATACCTCACTAAAAGCCTGTTTGTATTCGCCATTTACATCAAACACAATGAATGTACTTCCTACAGCACTATGATTTGATAGCTTATAAATAGACTGAAGAATTGAAGAAATTGTACAAGATTTACCACTTCCTGTATTTCCTAAAACAGCAGAATGACCAGCAAAGAATTTATCTATGTCAATTTTAACTTCATAATCTGGGAATATAGTGGAAGTACCAATTGAAAGCGTTTTATATCTTCTCTTTTCACAATCACATTTTTCTTTGTGTTCGCTAGATTTTTCACAAACTATCTCAATTTGTTCCTTAACATTAAAAATGGCATCAAGCTCTTTTTCTTTTATGTAAAGAACGTCTGTATATAATGCAGGATAAACGCTAACTCCAAATTCAAATTTATAATAATCTGGATTTTCATCAACTGGTTTTAGTGTGCCAATAGGAAGTATTTCTAGATATTTACCAGTAGTGCTTTTACTTAAAATTTGTTCTTTAGGATTACTAAAAGGTACATTTAGCTCTTTTTCTCGAACTCCAGATACTTCCGATACTATAAAGTAATTTTGATAGGGTAAAACAACGTAGCTGTTAAGTTGAGCAAAATAATGGATATCATCAAATCCACTAATGTTAAAATTATCAATTCCACTTAATAGTTCAACAGTAAATCTGTCTGAATTTATTGCTACTACTTTACCAATAACTCTTTGTTTATCTTCTCTATTCATTATCTTGGAAATAGAGTTTTTATAGCATTATCGATTTTGTCATCAATTTCGTCATTACTTAAGTCCGGTAATATTTGCTCAATAAAACCTTTGAAATAATGTAGACTTTCTCCGTTTTCTAACTTACCACCTACAATCCAGATTCTTGGGTCATTTAGTGATTTTAGTTTTTTGATTTCTTCACTTTTAGCAAAATCTCCAAACACGATTAATCGGAAAGACGGTATTGTAAATGCTTGATAAATAAGATTGTTTATATGCTCATCACTAAAGCTATATCCAAGAGAAATAAGTATGTTGTTATTTCTCATTAGTCTTTTCTGAAACTCTCTAAACAAATCTGAATATGGACTTCCCATACTTGCATTTTGTTTTAGAGGTGTAGGATGTATCATTATAACATCCTTTTTTTTGAGGTTTTCTAAACTTGTTTCTTGAATTTCTCTTACTCTAAAAAGTTTTGTTTGTTCCTCGTCCTGAACCCAGTTTATAGAACCGTGTATTTTGTATAGGTAAATGAAATTATCAATAACACTCCATTTACCTTGTGATAAATCCATTTTTTCAGCTAGTGCATAATTAAAAATGGTCGGATTAAAATATTTTTTTATGCCACCTGAAAATCCATTTACGTAATGTATTCCCAAACTGTCAAGTGCGATTTCAGAGTATAAATCATAATTTGTTGTAAATATGCTTGGTTTTGGAAGATTTGCATTTCTGTACAACAGTTTGCGATAAAACATTTTATAAAGATTTACTAAATCTATGTCGTCTTCATTACTACGTTTAGTCTCATTCAGACATTGTTCTAAAAGGAAATTTCTTGCTTTATCTATAATCCCTTTGACCTTATTAAATTCGTCCGTTCCATTTTGATTGGTGGTTTCATAAAAATAAATAAGACTGTGAAGCGTACCTAAAAAAGTTTCTAAATTGTTTTGAAATGTGGTTGACGTAATATCAAGTTTTACATCGTTTTTCAACCAATTTCGTTCATCTTCTATCAGAATGTTAGCATAAAAATTTGTAGCAAGAGGTGCCATTGTTGGTATACCTATTTCTTCCCATTCTTCATCTTTATTCTGAATTTGATAAGAGGAACAGCCAGAACCCAGAAGAAAGGACAGGTTTTTTCCATCAAGAACTTTATTGAAAGAATCTTGTATTTTATTTAGAAGAGCCGATTCACTTTTTTCGTCTGATTTGTCTTTTATTTTCTTTAGAACTTCTTCGTTTCCTTTGTAAAAATATAATTCAGATTCTGCCATTAATAATTTTTGTTTTAGTTTTTCAATTCAGTTAAAAAATTTTCAATTTGGCATTGGCTATTTTTTCCCTCTATTCAATCT
>Ga0208817_100060_pt1 | contig 44475 bp, 49 predicted proteins | sample Virmet3819_2500_FD_185741 | JGI IMG/M metagenome (GOLD analysis project Ga0208817, IMG submission 185741) | Marine viral communities from the Southern Atlantic ocean transect to study dissolved organic matter and carbon cycling - metaG... | ecosystem: Environmental > Aquatic > Marine > Oceanic ... | reverse complement strand
CAGCAACACCGAGTCGCCGAGGCGAAATCTGGCAGACACTCGCCTCACTCAAGAGTGCATGCTCAAAGCAACCATTAAAACAACGCTTCGCCGAACATGCAGATCGCAGCACGCAATTCAGCGCGGAGCTGGGCGCCCTGTTTATCGATTACTCAAAGCAGCATATCGATAGCGACATTGCCAAAGCCCTGCATACCCTCGCACTCGATGCAGGCCTACCCGAAAAGCTTAACGCTATGCGCAGCGGCGCGCTGTGCAACAACACCGAACAACGCAGTGCAAATTACGCCGCACTGCGAACGTGGGCGCACACCCAACACAGCAGCGACCCCGCGATTCACACAATGTACGAAAACATGGCGGCGATCAGCGCAGGCCTGCGCAGCGGCGAACTGTGTGGCTGCACCGGCAAACCCTACAGCCATATCGTCAACATCGGTATCGGCGGCTCTGACTTTGGCCCGCGCCTGTTTACCGAAGCCCTGAAAGAGAGCGCAGAAGCCGCTTTTGAATGCCGCTTTTTAGCCAATATTGATCCGAGTTGCGCCAACGAAGCCCTCGCCGATTTGCCCGCCGAGAGCACCCTCTTCATCGTTGCCTCGAAATCTTTCGGCACACAAGAAACCTTAGCCAATGCCGCAGCGGCAAAGCGCTGGTTGGAACAGGCTCTACCGGGGCGGGATATCGGCAGGCATTTTATTGCCATAACCGCCAACCCCGACGCCGCCGCTAAGCTGGGGGTTGCGCCCGACCTCACCCTCGCCGTGCCGAGCTGGGTAGGCGGGCGCTTTTCCGTCTGGTCTGGCTTTGGCCTTATCGTCGCCGCCAACTACGGCTGGCCCTGCTTCTCGGAAATATTATTAGGCGGCGCGGAAGTTGACGAGCACATGGCAAGTAGCAGCCTTGAGAGCAACCTTCCCGCTACACTCGCGCTCTTGGATGTGTGGTATCGCAACAGCTGGAATATCAGCTCTCACGCCATCCTGCCCTACTGCAACCGCCTCAAGCAGCTCCCCGACTATCTCCAGCAACTATTTATGGAAAGCGCCGGGAAAACGGTGGACCGCAGCGGCAATGCCCTGCCGCAACAGAGCGGCGGCGTAATATGGGGTAGCGAAGGCACCAATGGCCAGCATTCCTTCCACCAATTACTCCACCAGGGCAGCGACATCATTCCCTGCGACTTTATTGCCGCGCTCAAAAACAGTGGCAAAGCTCTCGACCAACAGCAAGCCTTACTGGCGAACTGCTTTGCACAAAGCCTGGCGCTTATGCAGGGCAAATCTGCCAAAGAGGTAGAGCAAGAGCTACTCCGGGAAGGCCTTAGTCCTGACGAGGCCGCACAACTTGCCAAACACAAAGCCATGCCAGGCAACCGCCCCAGCACCACAATTTTGATGGACGAGCTCAGCCCCCGCGCACTCGGCAATTTGATTGCGCTGTACGAATATCGCCTGATCTGCGCGAGCTTTATCTGGGACATCAACCCCTTTGACCAATGGGGGGTAGAACTTGGCAAGCAGTTGAGCCACCAGCTGCTTGGAAGCCTTCGAGGCGACACAGACAACACCACCCCCGACAGCTCGACCGCGCAACTTATCGAGCGAGCCCGGCAAGCCAATAGCTAGCCGGACATACTCTCCACAGAAACAAAAAAGCCGGGCTGTGCCCGGCTTTTTTAACAAGCAACAGAGACCGCGCTTATAGCTGGGTTAGCAGCTCCTCTGTTTTCTGCTTCATCAGCGCCATGTCCGCCTCACTCTCAACGTTCAAGCGTACAACCGGCTCGGTGTTGGACATGCGCACATTAAACCGCCAGCCGTCAAAATCCATACTCAGACCGTCGGTATAATCAACGCTGCTAGCCTGCTCGGCGTATTTTGCTTCAATAGCAGCAATACTGGCCCGCGCATCCGCCACCTCGCGATTAATTTCACCACTGCAGGGAAACTTGGCAACGCGCTCTTCAACCAGCGACGACAAGGCCGCAGACCTCACCGACATCAGCTGAGTAACCAGCAACCAGGGAATCATGCCACTATCGCAGTAAGCAAAGTCCCTGAAGTAGTGGTGGGCACTCATTTCACCGCCGTAGACCGCATTTTCCTTGCGCATTCGCTCTTTAATAAAGGCATGACCGGTTTTGCTCTGTACCGCCTCGCCGCCGCGCGCCTGGACAATATCGACGGTATTCCAGGTTAAACGCGGGTCGTGAACCACTTTTTCGCCTGGAGCATTCAGCAGGAAGGTCTCGGCAAGCAAGCCCACAACGTAATAGCCTTCGATGAACTCGCCGCGCTCATCGAAAAAGAAACAGCGATCAAAGTCACCGTCCCAGGCAATACCCAGATCAGCACCGTGCGCCTTAATGGCATCAATAGTGGGTTGACGGTTCTCCACCAAAAGAGGGTTCGGCACGCCGTTCGGGAAGTTGCCATCGGCTTCGTGATGAACACGAATAAATTCAAACGGCAAATGCGGTTCCAGCAGGTCAACCACGCGCCCAGCGCCACCATTGCCGGCATTGACGACGATTTTGAGCGGCTTGAGGGCAGATACATCTACGTAGCTCAACAAGTGCTCGACATAGGCCGCACTCGTATCAAGCGACTGAAGCTGGCCACGCACCGCTGCCGGGGCTGAAAATTCGTTCTTCTCAGCAAGGGCTTTAATATCCAACAGGCCAGTGTCGCCGCTGATTGGCTTCGACTCCTCACGCACGAACTTCATGCCGTTATAATCTTTGGGATTATGGCTCGCGGTGACGGCAATACCGCCATCCATTTCTGCATGCGACGTGGCAAAGTAAATTTCTTCTGTTCCACACAGGCCGATGTCGTACACATCAACCCCTGCATCGCGCAAGCCGTTAGAAACGGCTGCTTTTATTGCCTCACTACTCAGGCGAATATCGTGCCCAACGACAACCTTCTTTGGCTTGATCACCTCAGCAAAGGCGCGACCAATGCGATAGGCAATATCTTCGTTGAGCTGATCGGGGATGCGACCGCGAACATCGTAGGCCTTAAAACAGCTTAGTTCTTGCACCATGAATCAACCCTGCCCGTCTTGATAGATGTTTTCGTAGACGTAGTTTGTCGCTTCGATAAATCCGGGCACGCTGCCGCAGTCAAATCGGCGGCCTCGGAATTTATACGCCAGCACGCAGCCGTTTTGCGCCTGGGTCATCAGTGCATCTGTCAGCTGAATTTCGCCGTTTTTACCCGGAGGAGTGTCGCGCAAAATATCGAAAATATCGGGCGTTAGAATATAGCGACCAATAACCGCGAGGTTACTCGGCGCGTCTTCAGCCTTGGGCTTCTCAACCATATCTTTTACTCGGTAGAGACCACCACCCATATCATCGCCAGCAATAACACCGTATTTCTCGATGTTCTCCATTGGCACTTCCTGGATGGCGACAATGCTACAGCGGAACTGGTTATACAGCTTCACCATTTGCGCCATCACACCATCCTCGCCCGGATTCACGCACAGGTCATCGGAAAGAATAACGCCGAAGGCCTCATTGCCCACCAGGCTTTCACCGGTAAGAATGGCGTGCCCCAAGCCTTTCATTTCGCGCTGGCGCGTCATCATAAAAGTGCCTTCGCTCAACACTTTCCGAATACTGGTCAGATAGGACTCTTTGCTGGTGCCCGCTATTTGGTTTTCAAGCTCAAAACTAATGTCGAAGTGATCAGCAATGGCGCGCTTACCGCGACCCGTTACCAGAGCAATTTGCTTAAGCCCCGCCTCAATAGACTCCTCAACACCGTACTGAACCAGTGGCTTGTTGACGATCGGCAGCATTTCTTTGGGCATCGACTTCGTCGCGGGTAGGAAGCGGGTACCGTAGCCGGCAACCGGAAAGAGACATTTCCTGATCATATTACTTGTGCATCCTGTGTTTTTTTGAAATGGCTCAGTCCGTAACGAGCCTTGTGAACGAATTTTCCCAGCAGTGCAGCAGATTCGCAATCACCGCGTAGCCTACTTTGCCCTGCTTACCAAATTATTACAGCAATGATCAGGCCAATGTTGACATTTTTGTGTGCTCAGCAGGCCCTTATGCTACTATGCGCGCTACAAATTTCTCACTGGCAAGTCTTTTTCTTATGTCTCTTACCCATAAAAATAGCTTTACAAAAGAAGAACTCATTGATTGCGGCCACGGCCGACTCTTTGGCCCGGGCAACCCCCGCCTTCCCGTCGACAATATGCTCATGTTAGACCGCATCACTCATATTAGCGGCGAAGGTGGCGAATACGGCAAAGGCCAACTGATCGCCGAGCTCGATATCAACCCCGACCTATGGTTTTTCGACTGCCACTTTGTTGGCGACCCGGTCATGCCCGGCTGCCTGGGGCTCGATGCCATGTGGCAGCTGGTGGGCTTTTTCCTCGGGTGGCGCGGCAACAGTGGCAAAGGCCGCGCGCTGGGTGCCGGCGAAATTAAGTTCACCGGACAAATTTTACCCGACACCAAACTCGTTACCTACACACTCAACTTCAAGCGACTCATTGAACGCAAACTAGTTATGGGTATCGCCGACGGCGAGGTCGCTGTCGATGGGAAAGTTATCTACACCGCTAAAGATCTGCGGGTTGGCCTGTTCAAAGACGACGCCAGCTTCGCGTAATAACAATGCCACTAGCGTGGCAAACAAGACTCACTGACAGAACAAACATACGCTACGAGGTAGACATGAAACGTGTTGTAGTTACGGGGATGGGTATCGTCTCCAGCATTGGCAACGACATCAAACAAGCTTTGGCTTCGCTCCAAAATGGTGCATCCGGCATCACACATAACGACACCTACAAGGAAATGGGCTTTCGCAGCCATATTTCAGGCTCCATTAAAGACCTGGATTTAAAAGCCCACATTGATCGCAAGCAACTACGTTTCATGGGCGACGCGGCAGCCTATGCTTACATCGCCATGCAAGAAGCGATTGCCGACTCCGGACTTGAAGACAAGGATATCGACAACGAGCGTACCGGTATTATTGCGGGCTCTGGTGGCGCCTCTTCCGCCAACCTCATTGAGTCTGCCGATACACTGCGCGAGCGCGGCGTAAAACGTATTGGGCCCTACCGGGTTACCCAAACCATGGGCAGCACCGTATCTGCCTGTCTGGCCACCCCCTTTAAAATTAAAGGTGTGAACTACTCTATCTCTTCAGCTTGCGCCACCAGCGCACACTGCATTGGCAACGCTGCTGAACTGATTCAGCTGGGTAAACAAGATGTTGTTTTTGCCGGCGGCGGCGAAGAAGAGCACTGGTCGCTGAGCTGCCTGTTTGATGCCATGGGCGCGCTGTCTACGAAGTACAACGACACCCCCCAGCAGGCCTCCCGCCCCTACGACGCTAACCGCGACGGCTTTGTTATTGCTGGCGGTGCCGGCATGATCGTTCTGGAAGAACTCGAGCACGCCAAAGCGCGCGGCGCAAAAATTTATGGCGAATTAGTCGGCTACGGCGCCACCTCCGACGGCTATGACATGGTTGCCCCGAGTGGGGAAGGCGCGGCGCGATGCATGCGCCTGGCCCTGCAAAATGTCAGCAGTGAGGTCGACTACATCAACTCACATGGCACCTCGACGCCGGCCGGCGATATGCAGGAGCTCAAGGCCATTAAACAGGCCTATGGCGAACACCCCATCCCCGTTATCGGTTCAACCAAGTCACTGGCTGGGCACTCTCTGGGGGCTACCGGCGTTCAAGAAGCCATTTTCTCGCTACTGATGATGCAAAATAACTTCATTGCCGCTTCCGCCAATATCGAGGAGCTGGATTCGGAAGCCGCCGGCATTCCAATTGCGACAAAAAAGCGCGAAAACGTGACGCTCAATACCATTATGTCTAACAGCTTTGGCTTTGGTGGCACTAACGCGAGCCTGGTGTTTAGTCGAGTTAACGACTAGCCCAAAAGCACTTGCGCATAAAAAAGCCCGCTTCTGCGGGCTTTTTTGTATGCCAAGTACGGTTATTCTTTTCGCTCTAGGCACCCAACTCAGCGAAAGAAAGACAATCGATAACTTCTCCACGCCCAAAGGTCGTACCCGGCGGCACAATTGCCAATGCATTCGCCCACGCCACTGAACTTAGCGCCCCAGAGCTTTGCTGCGGATGCAAACTCAGCACGCCCCCCTTCAGGCGCACACGCAGATACTCCTGCCGACTACCAGGCTTTGGCCATTCGAAGTCCACCTTCGCCTGAACGACGTCGGGCATCGGGTCGCTGATGCCTTGCATGGCCAACAAATACGGCCTGACGAGCAGGCAGAAGGTGACAAAACTCGACACCGGGTTGCCCGGCAAACCAAAAAACGGCACGCCTGCAATTCGGCCGTAGGCCAGGGGCTTACCCGGCTTAATCGCCAGCTTCCACACCTTGAGCTCACCCAAGCGCTCTATCTGCGCTTTAACATGATCCTCCTCACCGACAGAGACACCACCACTGCTTATTACCACATCGGCCAACTCAGCCGCTTGAGCCAAGGCCTCCGCAGTCGCCTCTGCCGTATCGGGGATAATTCCCAGGTCGATAAGCTCACCGCCCATTGCTGAAATCAGCGCAGCCAGCATCGGCCGATTGGAATTGTAAATTTGCGCGGTGCCGAGCGCCTCGCCGGGCTCTCGCAATTCATCCCCGGTCGATATCAAGGCAACTTTTAAGCGCTTGGCGACACGACAGGCCGGCACCCCAACAGAGGCCAACAAGCCGAGGTCCGCGGCGCCTAGCTTGCGACCGCGTGCTACAACAACAGCCCCCCTAGCGATGTCCTGGCCACGCGGGCGAATATGCTGGCCAGTTGCTGGCGTTATCGCAACCTCAACGCCCTCGTCGGATCGCCGGCAATCCTCCTGAGCAACAACACAGTCTGCCCCTGGCGGGATAACCGCACCGGTAAAGATTCGCGCCGCGGTTCCCGGCAGCAAGGCATCGGGGGCATGGCCCGCCGCTATACGCTGGCTGATAGGCAGGGCCCGCCCTTCGGCAAGATCAGCGACCCGCAATGCATAGCCGTCCATCGCGCTATTGGCCGCCGGCGGCACATCTGTTGCCGCGACAATATCCTCCCGAAGAATGCGCCCAAATGCGGCATTCAGATCACAGCGCTCATCCCCACACAGGCTCACATCTGCCAGTAACTCAGCCTGTACTTCCGCCACCGGGCGCAGCGCCATTATTAGTGACCTCTGCGAGTATTTAACACACCCACAAAATTGCAGGGGCGATGACGGCTATCGAGCTGCTCCGCGATAAGCCGCGTCCACGCGGTTCGGCATGCCCCCGTAGAACCTGGCATGCAAAATATCACGGTATTATTAGCAAAGCCGGCAAGGGCTCGCGACTGGATGGTCGACGAGCCAATTTCTTCGTAAGACACGGCGCGAAAGACCTCGCCAAAGCCTTCGATGTGCTTGTCAAAAAGTACCGACACCGCCTCTGGCGTGGAGTCCCGCCCAGAAAATCCGGTGCCACCAGTGACCAGCACTGCGTCAATGTTTTCATCGGCGATCCAAGCGGATAGCGCAGCGCGAATTTGATAAATATCGTCTTTCACTATCTGCTTATCCGCCTGCCGGTGACCGGCCTGTTGCAGAGCAGTACATAGGTAGTGCCCGGAGCTATCAGAAGCCTCATCTCGAGTATCCGATACGGTCAGCACCGCGATCGACAGAGCTGAAAACGCGTCAGAGGCGCTCATCGCAATCATCCTCACAAAGGGTTTTAATCATTTTGGGCAACCAGGATCGCCACGCTAATTGCTTAATGCCGAAATTACGTAATAAACGCTCACAGCGGAGTACCCGCGAATCCATCACCCACCCCCAGCCATCGCCATCAATTGAAATATCGGGGGGAGTCGCCGATATTGCCCGGCATGAGCGTAGGCCACTTCGGCAAAAGCATAGGCACTAGTGGCACCGCTGCTTTGATAGTGATAGATACCCCGGCACAGCGCACCACAGGAAAGCTGGTCAATCATTGCCGACAACACCCGGGCAAGGTCACCAACCGGCGTCGGAGCACTCTGCTGAGAATCATCAAGACCAAGCGCTTGGCCCGCTTTAAGCGCCTTGATAAAGGCGGACAGTAAATTATCACCGTCGGTCGCAATAAGTGGCCCCGTGCGCAGGATAAGCGCCTGCAAGGGCGCGGATAGCAGCTGCTCTTCCATTGCCGCCAGACGGACAGCATCCTGACCTTGAGGGGCTGGGGTGGCATTTTCTGCCACCGGCTCTTCGCGATCCAACGCCGCGACAACCCGGGCATCACTCAGCCCCAAATAACACCGCAGTTTCGGACCTACAGCACTTATTAGCTCCGCCTGAATATCAACGACGGCGTCGGTGACGGGTTCGCCCGGTGTTAAAAGGGCGTTAACGAGAATCGCACCGTCGGCCAAGTGCGGTTGCGCCAATAATTCAGAGGGCTTTAGTTGCAGCAATTCCCGGCCCCGGGAGTTCAGCTGCGCTTGCAGGGCCGCCGCTAACGCGGAGTCTTCACAGAGTAGTAACACGCTCACCGTTTCGCCCACTGCCGCCTTCATCTAGACATTGCACAACACTTTTCTGGGACGTTAATCCCGCCGCCGTCCCATCGGCGCTCACTAACAGCGAAGACATCTCTTAGAACGGAATATCGTCATCAAAGTCGTCAAAACCAGGAGCAGGAGCGTTTTGCTGGGCGGGCGCCTGCTGTTGCGGAGGGGCTTGGCGCTGCGGTGCTGATGGAGCAGGTGCTGCTTGGCGACGCTGCTGAGGCGCCTGCGCTTGGGAGTAGCCATCGTCGCCATAACCACCAGACATGCCACCACCGCTACGGCTGTCGAGCATTTGCATTTCAGCGGCAACAATCTCGGTGGTGTAACGGTCTTGGCCACTTTGATCCTGCCATTTGCGAGTGCGCAGAGATCCCTCAACGTAGACCTTTGAGCCTTTTTTCAAATACTCACCCGCGATTTCAGCCAGCCGATTGAAGAACACCACCCGGTGCCATTCTGTACGCTCTTGCGGTTGGCCAGTTTGCTTGTCCTTCCACGTCTCACTGGTCGCGATGGTGACATTTGTCACGGCTCCCCCAGAAGGCATATATCGAGTCTCTGGGTCTTGGCCAAGATTCCCCACCAAGATAACTTTGTTGATACCTCGCGCCATGCGCACTCTCCTATTATTACTGTCTGCGGCCTGCCAAATGACAGTCACCACTATACCGGATTCTGCCGGAACCCGTCATTAGTCCCGGCGGTAAAGCTCAGCGGGCAACTGAGCTAAATCAAAGCCCTTGGATACTCGCAGATAGGCCTGGCGCTCGTCCTCAAAGACCGTCACGTCTAATGTGCCCGGCAGACACAATACCTCGTTTCGCAAACGCTCATACCCCCAACCGCCCTGCGGCCAGCTTAGGGTAACGCTAATATTCTGAACAGGAAGCACCATGCCGACGGTGCACGCCAGCCAAAGTAAACCGGCAAGACCCGCCGCAAGAAACACTGCAGCTTCTCCCCAGTGTCCCAGCACCCACCCCCCTAGCGCACCGCCGCAAAACGCGCCCATGAATTGGAAGCTGGCAAAAACGCCCATCGCCGTACCCTTGCCCCCCGCATATACGCTGCGACTCAACAACGCAGGCAACGATGCTTCGAGGTAGTTAAAAGCCGTAAAGAACAGCAGCAACACTGCCAAGACCGAAACCAAAGAGAACGGCAATACCGACGCGAGCAGCAATACCCCCGCCAAGAGGGCGATCGCAAGGCGCAAAATCAGCGCCTGCCATGACTTTTTCTCGGCAACAATTAATGCCGGAACCATCAATACAAACGCGGCGGCCATAACAGGCAAGTACACCATCCAATGCTCGGCAGGCGCCAGCCCCAGCTCCGTAAGGCGGGCTGGCAACACCAAAAATAGTGCCATCATGGCCATATGCAGGACGAAAACCCCCACATTCAAACGCATCAAAGACGGACTGCGAATACAGCGCAACAACAAGCTTGCCAGTGGTCGGGCGCTCGGGTCGCGAGACTGGATGCGCGAGGACGGCACCACAAAGACGGCCACTACCACGCCAAGTATGGCGAGCGCCGAGGTCAACAAGAATAACGCCGGAACACCAAAGCTGGCCGCGACGCCGGGGCCAACCACCATTGCTACCGCGAAGGAAACCCCAATGCTGACACCGATGGCGGCCATCGCCTTACTGCGGTGCTGCTCTCGCGTTAAGTCGGCAACGGTCGCCGTAAGCGTACTGGCTATTGCCCCGGCCCCCTGCATAAGCCGACCAAATATCACCGTAAATATCGATTCAGCAGATGCTGCAAGCACACCGCCAGCGGCGAACAATAATAAGCCCGCCACGATAACCGGCTTGCGACCAATCCTGTCCGACAGCATACCGAGTGGAATTTGCAGCACAGCCTGCCCAAGGCCATAGATACCCAGCGCAAGACCAACCAAAACCGGTGTGCTAAAAGCATAGTCCGCAGCATAGAGAGGCAAAACCGGCAGCAGCATAAACAAGCCGAGCATGCGGAATACGTATAAACAGGCCAACGCTGCAACAGCGCGACGCTCCAGCGCAGACATGGAGGAGTTCAAGTGCGGAAAATTCCCGAGCGGTAATCAATGAAGTAACGTCCGGTAGTCTACCAGTTTGCCGCCCCCTAAAAAACCAGTTGGCCTTTGCGCCGCCTTGATTCAGCCCCGTATAATGTTGGGTTTGTTTTATCGGGGTTTGTAATGGATCGGATTATCGTTCGCGGTGCTCGCACCCACAATCTGAAGAATATCGACCTGGAGATTCCCCGCGACAAGCTGGTTGTCATCACCGGCTTGTCTGGCTCTGGCAAATCGTCCCTAGCCTTTGACACGCTGTACGCCGAAGGCCAGCGGCGCTACGTTGAGTCGCTGTCGACCTATGCACGGCAGTTCCTGTCCATGATGGAAAAACCCGATGTCGACCACATCGACGGTTTGTCGCCAGCCATTTCAATTGAGCAAAAGTCGACCTCTCACAACCCGCGCTCGACCGTGGGCACCATCACCGAGATCTACGACTACTTGCGCCTGCTGTTCGCCCGCGCCGGCGAACCGCGCTGCCCCGATCACGACGCGCCACTGGCCGCACAGACGGTGAGCCAAATGGTCGACACCGTTTTATCTCTTCCCGAGGGCAGCAAGATGATGATGCTCGCCCCGGTGATCAAAAACCGCAAAGGCGAACACCTTCATGTGCTAGACAAACTCCGCAGCCAGGGTTTCGTGCGTGCGCGTATCGACGGCATCGTCGTCGATTTGGATGACGCCCCCGCGCTCGATAAGAAAAAGAAACATTCCATAGACGTGGTAGTCGACCGCTTCAAAGTGCGCAGCGATTTAGCCCAACGTCTGGCCGAGTCTTTCGAGACCGCCCTGGAGCTCACCGACGGCATTGCCAGCGTTGCCGACATGGATGACCCAAGCAAAGCAGAGCTTAGCTTTTCCGCTAAATTTGCCTGCCCTCACTGTGGCTATAGCTTAAGCGAATTAGAGCCCCGACTGTTTTCCTTCAACAGCCCGCTTGGCGCATGCGGCAGCTGCGACGGACTCGGCGTTAGACAATTCTTTGATGAGTCACGCATTGTGCAGCATCCCGAGGCCAGCCTCTCCACAGGGGCGATCCGCGGCTGGGATCGGCGCAGCGTTTATTATTTTCATATGTTGAAGTCACTGGCCGAACACTACGATTTCGACATTGACGCGCCCTTCGAATCCCTGAGCAAAGCAAATAAGCAGCGCATTTTGCACGGCAGCGGTAACGAGGAGATCAGCTTTACCTATATCAATGATCGCGGCGACAGCTTCCAACGCAAGCACCGCTTCGAAGGCGTTATTCCCAATATGGAACGCCGCTATCGAGACACCGAATCGCAGACCGTACGCGAAGACCTGAGTAAATTCCTGAGCACTCACGCGTGCCCGGACTGTCAGGGCACGCGGCTGCGCAAGGAAGCCAGACATGTCTTTATCGAAGAGCAAACGCTGCCCGATATTGCCTCGATGCCGGTGGGCGCCGCCAAACAGTATTTCGAAAATTTAGCGCTGAGCGGTCGCCGGGCACAAATTGCTGAAAAAATCTTGAAAGAGATCAACGATCGCCTGCGCTTTCTGGTGGATGTCGGGCTCAATTATCTTAGCCTCGACCGCAGCGCCGATACCCTTTCAGGGGGTGAGGCACAGCGCATCCGTCTCGCCAGCCAGATCGGCGCCGGCCTTGTAGGCGTGATGTATATCCTGGACGAACCGTCGATAGGCCTGCACCAACGCGACAACGAACGACTTCTCAACACCCTGCGTCACCTGCGCGATATCGGAAATACCGTCATTGTTGTTGAACATGATGAAGACGCGATACGCACTGCCGACCACATTATTGATATCGGCCCCGGGGCAGGTGTTCACGGCGGCCAAGTCGTGGCAGAGGGAAACTTGGACGACATACTGAGCAGTGAGCAATCCCTTACTGGCGATTATTTGTCCGGGAAACGCTGTATCGCGATCCCCACAGCGCGTCACCAACCGGACCCCGAACGCTACATTCACCTAGAAGGCGCCATAGGCAATAACCTCCAAGACGTCGACTTGCATATCCCCTTGGGCTTGATGACCTGCATTACCGGTGTCTCAGGCTCAGGGAAATCAACGCTGATCAACCACACCCTGTACCCGATTGCTGCGACTGTGTTGAACGGCGCCACCACGCTGAAACCCGCACCATATAGCGACATCAAGGGCTTGGATCTCGTCGATAAATGCATCGACATCGACCAGAGCCCAATAGGCCGAACCCCTCGCTCCAACCCGGCGACCTATACCGGAATCTTTACCCCCATCCGAGAGCTTTTCGCCGGCACTCAGGAGGCGCGATCCAGAGGCTACAAAGTTGGCCGCTTTAGCTTTAACGTCAAGGGCGGCCGCTGCGAAGCCTGCCAAGGTGACGGGGTTACTAAGGTAGAGATGCACTTCCTGCCAGACATCTACGTCGCCTGCGAGGTTTGCCAGGGCAAACGCTATAATCGCGAGACACTCGACATTTTATATAAAGGAAAAAACATCCACGAAGTGCTGGAGATGACCGTCGAAGACGCCAACAGCTTCTTCGAAAATGTGCCAGCTATTGCGAAAAAGCTTCAAACGCTAATGGACGTCGGCCTGAGCTATATTCGCCTGGGCCAGGCGGCAACAACCCTGTCAGGTGGTGAAGCGCAGCGCGTAAAGCTTGCCAAAGAACTCTCCAAGCGCGACACCGGCAAAACCCTTTACATTCTCGATGAGCCAACCACCGGCCTGCACTTCGAGGACATTCAACTGCTATTGACGGTACTCCACCGGCTGCGTGACCACGGTAACACCGTGGTGGTCATCGAACACAATCTCGATGTTATTAAGACCGCCGACTGGCTTGTTGATCTGGGGCCCGAAGGCGGCAGCGGTGGCGGTCAAATCATCGCCGAGGGAAGCCCTGAAACACTTGCACAAGTTGCCGCGTCCCACACCGGGCGCTTTTTAAAACCCATGCTCAAGTAATACGGCAAGCTATTACTAATCAACAGGCATAAAAAAAGCCGGCATAGCCGGCTTTTTTTATGCTGTCGAAACAGCGAAGAGCTTACTCTTCGTCGTCTTCGATCTCATCCGCAACTGGGCGATCAACTAGCTCGACGTAAGCCATAGGAGCTTTGTCGCCAGTACGCAGACCACACTTCATAATGCGAATGTAACCGCCTGGGCGAGCCGCGTAACGCGGGCCAAGCTCGTTGAACAACTTACCCACTGCCTCGTCGCTACGCAGACGCGCAAAGGCCAAACGGCGGTTTGCAACACTATCTGTTTTTGCGAGAGTAATCAGTGGCTCCGCGTGACGGCGAAGTTCCTTGGCTTTAGGCAGAGTCGTTTTAATCAATTCGTGCTCTACCAATGAAGCCGTCATATTGCGAAACATCGCTTTGCGATGCGAGCTATTGCGGTTCAGTTGACGGCCGCTATGACGATGACGCATGGCTTTTTCCTTTAATAAACGTTGCTATCTCAGCAAAATAATCTTCGGTTCAATGCTTACGCAAGAACCCGGTCGTCGTTTCTCAGGCTAGCTGGCGGCCAATTGTCTAGGCGCAAGCCCAAAGACAAGCCACGAGAAGCCAATACATCTTTGATCTCAGTCAGAGACTTCTTACCGAGGTTCGGCGTTTTCAGAAGCTCAACTTCGGTACGCTGTACCAGGTCACCGATGTAGTAAATATTTTCAGCTTTCAGACAGTTCGCACTGCGCACGGTCAACTCGAGATCGTCGACTGGGCGAAGCAGGATAGGATCGACTTCGTTCTCTTCACGCGAGGGCTCTTTCTCACCTTCGCTTTCAAGATCAACGAAAACCGCCAGCTGCTGCTGAAGAATAGTCGCCGCGCGACGGATCGCCTCTTCAGGATCAATGGTGCCGTTGGTTTCGAGATCCAGTACCAACTTGTCGAGGTCGGTGCGCTGCTCTACCCGCGCATTTTCTACAACGTAGCTAACGCGGCTGATTGGGCTGTAGCTAGCATCCAACTGCAAACGACCGATAGAGCGTGTCTCTTCCTCGCCACCGTTGCGAACGTCGGCGGGGACATAGCCACGACCGCGAGCAACCGTGAGGCGCATATTCAGCTCGCCACCAGAATTCAGGTTGGCGATGACGTGATCCTGGTTGACGATTTCAACTTCATGGTCAGTCTGAATATCACCAGCAGTTACCGGGCCTTCGCCTTTTTTACTGAGTGTTAATACAGCTTGGTCTTTACCATGAAGAATCACCGCCACTTCTTTCAGGTTAAGCAGGATTTCGATAACGTCTTCCTGAACACCTTCCATTGCGCTGTATTCGTGCAACACACCGTCGATTTCAGCTTCGGTCACCGCACAACCAGGCATTGAAGACAGCAAAATACGGCGCAAGGCGTTACCAAGGGTATGCCCAAAACCACGCTCAAGCGGCTCCAAGGTGACTTTCGCGCGAGTTTGACCCTGCTCTTCAACCTGGATCACTCGCGGTGTTAAAAATTCATTCACTGCACTTTGCATAGATCACCTGTAGTGAGAATGTCCGGAAATAACTTACTTCGAGTAAAGCTCAACGATCAGCTGTTCATTGATCTCTGAAGACAAGTCGCTACGGTCTGGTGCATTTTTGTAAACGGCTTCCATTTTGTCGCTGTTTACATCAATCCAAGACACGTCGCCGCGCTGTGCTGCAAGTGCAAGTGCGGACTGAACACGAAGTTGCTTCTTCGCTTTTTCACGCAGGCTAATCACGTCACCAGGCTGAACCTGATAAGACGGTACGTTAACGGTCTGGCCATTAACGAGGATACCTTTATGTGATACCAACTGACGCGCTTCGGCACGAGTAGAACCGAAACCAATACGGTATACAACATTGTCCAAACGGCCTTCGAGGTATTGCAGCAGGTTTTCACCAGTTGCGCCCTTCTTGCTTGCCGCTTTCTTGTAGTAGCTACGGAATTGCTTTTCCAGAACACCGTACATACGACGAACTTTTTGCTTTTCGCGAAGCTGAACGCCGTAGTCGGACAAACGTCCGCGACGCGCACCGTGCATACCGGGAGCGTTTTCCGCTTTGCACTTAGAATCCAGAGGACGAACGCCACTCTTCAAAAACAGGTCAGTGCCTTCCCGTCTTGCTAATTTACAGCTCGGGCCTAAATATCTAGCCATGTTAACTATTCCTCAACTGTTAATTACACGCGACGTTTCTTGGGAGGACGGCAACCATTATGGGGGATGGGCGTCACGTCTGTGATGTTGGTGATCTTGTAGCCGCAGTTGTTCAAAGCGCGAACAGCCGACTCACGGCCAGGTCCGGGACCTTTAACTTCCACGTCAAGATTTTTAAGACCGTAGTCTTTCGCAGCATTACCCGCGCGCTCTGCTGCAACCTGTGCCGCAAAGGGGGTGCTTTTACGCGAACCGCGGAAACCACTACCACCAGCTGTTGCCCAGCTCAGCGTGTTTCCCTGGCGATCTGTAATGGTGATAATGGTGTTGTTAAATGACGCATGAATATGCGCGACGCCATCGACAACGGTCTTTTTGACCTTCTTGCGAGGCGCTTGCTTGCCTGGTTTAGCCATGTTTACTTCCTGCTTCTAATATCAACACTACACTAGTGGTGTAGCTACACTAAAGGCGCTTTGCTGCTTCGCAATTACTTGCGAATCGGCTTACGTGGACCCTTGCGAGTACGCGCGTTAGTTTTCGTACGCTGACCACGCAGGGGAAGACCCTTACGGTGACGCAGCCCACGGAAACAGCCAAGGTCCAGCAGACGCTTGATGTTCATAGATACTTCGCGGCGCAGATCGCCTTCTACCGTCATTTTGGCAATTGCGTTACGCAGTGAATCGAGCTGCTCTTCAGTCAGGTCAGCGATTTTCGCGTCTTCCGCAATGTTGTTGCCCGCGCACAATTTTTTAGCAGTTGTGCGACCAATTCCGTAGATATAAGTCAACGAAATAACGGCATGCTTGTTATCTGGTATGTTAACACCCGCAATACGAGCCATTCAGATTACTCCAATTAAAGCTTTAACTTTTAACGCTTGACAAAATCTGGCCAGATGAACAGACCCCGCGCGAAAGGCGCCGTAGTCTATCTACAACCGGGCCGGGTTTCAAGCCCAGCGACCAAATTTTGCTCAGCCCTGCCGCTGCTTATGACGTGGCTCTGCGCTACAGATAACGCGAACAACACCTTTGCGACGAACGATTTTGCAGTTGCGGCAAATTTTCTTTACCGATGCACGAACTTTCATGACGACACTCCAAACAAATTGCTGCGCCGCGATTAGCGGGCGCCGCTACCGTAATTTTTCAGGTTAGCTTTTTTCATCACCGAGTCGTATTGGTGAGACATCATGTGCGACTGTACTTGTGCCATGAAGTCCATAACCACGACCACTACGATCAGCAGCGATGTACCACCCAGGTAGAACGGAACGTTCCACATAACTACCAAAAACTGTGGCAGCAGGCAGACACCGGCGATATATAGCGAACCAAACATTGTCAGGCGAGTAAGCACATCATCAATGTAACTTGCCGTCTGCTTACCAGGGCGAATACCTGGCAAAAAAGCACCTGAACGCTTCAAGTTATCCGCGACCTCATCCGGGTTAAACATCAACGCGGTGTAGAAGAAGCAGAAGAAGACAATCAAGGCTGTAAATAGAATGATATTGAGTGGTTGACCGGGGCCAATAGCCAATGCCAACTCTTGCAGCCACTCCATACCCTCATTACTTTGTCCTACCCACTGCGCGATAGACGCAGGAAACAGCAGAATCGAGGATGCGAAAATAGCAGGTATAACACCGGCCATGTTCACCTTCAGAGGCAAATGGCTTGACTGAGCCTGATACATCCGATTGCCGCGTTGCTGCTTGGCGTAGTTCACCGTGATGCGGCGCTGGCCACGCTCGATGAAGACCACCAAGTAAATTACCGCAACTGCCAGAACCAAAATCGCCAGCAACACCAGTACATTCAACTCGCCTTGACGAGCCTGCTCTAAAGATTGCCCAACAGCCGAAGGCAGCCCTGCAACAATACCGGCGAAAATCAGCATAGAAATACCGTTACCGATACCTCGCTCGGTGACTTGCTCGCCGAGCCACATCATGAAGACAGCGCCCGTTACCAGGGAAACCACCGCGGTGAAGTAAAAGCTGATATCCGCATTAAAGGCGAGGCCCTGGTTAGCCAGGCCAACCGTCATACCTGTCGCTTGCAATAAGGCCAACACCACCGTCAAATAGCGGGTGTACTGACTAATTTGTCTGCGGCCGGCTTCGCCTTCCTTCTTAAGGGCTTCCAGCTGCGGGCTCACGGCGGACATTAGCTGCATAATAATGGATGCAGAAATGTAAGGCATGATACCCAAAGCCAGAATACTCATGCGCTCTAGTGCACCACCAGAGAACATATTAAACAGGCCAAGAACCGTACCCTGATTTTGATTAAACAGGGCGGCGAGTTGATCCGGGTTGATGCCGGGCACCGGAATGTGGGTGCCGATGCGATAGACAATTATCGCCAACAACAGAAAACGAAGGCGAGCCATAAGCTCGCCTAGTCCGGACTGCTTTCCAGTTGTCAAAGGACTGGATTTCGCCATGGGTTATAGTTCCCTATTCTTCGACTTTGCCGCCAGCTTTTTCGATAGCTTCGCGGGCGCCTTTAGTCACAGCCAAACCTTTAACTGTAACAGCCTTGGTCACATCACCAGAAAGAAAGACTTTCGCTCTCTCGATGTTGTTTGACACCAGGTCGGCACGCTTCAGCGCATCCAGATCGACAACATCTTCGCCAACAGCATTCAGCTCAGAAGTACGAATCTGTGCGGTTACAGAGGCCATGCGAGAAGTAAAACCATACTTCGGCAGGCGCTTCTGCAAAGGCATTTGGCCGCCTTCGAAACCGGGACGTACGCTACCGCCTGAACGAGACTTCAGACCTTTGTGGCCACGACCCGCAGTTTTACCCAAGCCGCTACCGATACCGCGTCCAACCCGCTTGCCGTCTTTAACACGACCTGGGGCGGGGCTCAGCGTGTTTAAACGCAACTCGCTCATTTTTTAACCCTCAACACGAATCAGATAGTTAACTTTATTGATCATGCCACGTACTGAAGGAGTGTCTTCCACTTCGACAGTGTGACCAATGCGACGCAGACCCAGGCCCGCAACGCAGGCTTTGTGAGCCTTCAATCGGCCCGCTACTGAGCGGACCTGTGTAACTTTAATCTTGCTCATAATGAATCCTGCCCCTTTTTTAGCCCAGGATATCTTCTACCGATTTGCCGCGCTTCGCTGCGACTTCTTCAGGAGAAGAGATACTTTGCAGTGCCTTAATTGTTGCACGCACTACGTTTACCGGGTTGGTAGACCCATAGCACTTGGCGAGTACGTTGTGTACACCCGCAATTTCAAGCACAGAACGCATCGCACCACCGGCGATAACACCGGTACCTTCTGATGCCGGCTGCATGTAGACCTTAGAGGCCCCATGAACACCTTTTACTGCGTATTGCAGGGTATCGCCCTTGATATCCACCTGGACCATGTTGCGGCGCGCCGCTTCCATTGCCTTCTGGATGGCGACAGGCACTTCACGAGCCTTGCCGCGGCCGAAACCCACTTTGCCGTTGCCGTCACCTACCACGGTCAGCGCGGTGAAGCTGAAAATACGACCGCCCTTGACCACTTTGGCAACACGGTTAACCTGAACCAGTTTTTCCTGGAGGCCTTCTGTGTTTGCTTTGTCTTTCTGCTCGTTGTACGCCATCGCCTAAACCTTAGAATTCCAATCCGCCTTCACGGGCAGCATCTGCCAGCGCCTTGACTCGACCGTGGAAACGGAATCCACTACGATCAAAAGCGACCTTTGTTACACCCGCAGCCTTAGCACGGTCTGCAATCAGCTTGCCAACGCCAGCCGCTGCACCGATATTGCCACTTGATGCGCTACGCAACTCTTTGTCCAGTGTTGAAGCACTGGCAAGAACGCGATCACCTTCTGCTGCAATCAGTTGCGCATACATATGGCGCGGAGTGCGATGAATGCACAGACGAACCGCTCGCAGTTCACGCATTTTAGCGCGAGCTCGGCGTGCACGACGTAATCTTGAAACTTTCTTATCGCTCATATGCTAGCCTTTACTTTTTCTTCGCTTCTTTACGACGAACAACTTCGTCTTCGTAGCGAACACCTTTACCTTTATAGGGCTCGGGCGGACGGAAGGCGCGGATTTCCGCGGCAACCTTGCCGAGAACCTGCTTATCACTACCTGTCAGAACAATTTCCGTCTGAGAGGGAGTTTCTGCTTTAACCCCTTCGGGCAAATCGTAGTCAATGGGGTGGGAGAAACCCAGCACCAAATTGACAGACTTACCGCTTGCTTTGGCACGATAACCAACACCGTTCAGGATCAACTTACGCTGAAAACCTTCGCTGACGCCGATCACCATGTTGTTGGCCAAGGCGCGAGTGGTTCCCGCCATTGCCCAACCATTTTTTGCACCTTCACGGGCAGCAAATACAAGCTGACCATCTTCTTGTTTAACTTCGACGGACTCATGCAGCGGCATGGACATGTTGCCATTCTTGCCTTTAACCGCAATGCTGTCGGCGCCGAGTGTGACTTCAACCCCTTTTGGGAGAGCCACTGGACTTTTCGCTACTCTGGACATTTTAGAAAACTCTTCTAACCGTCGATTTAGAAAACAGTGCAGAGCACTTCGCCACCAACACCCGCTGCACGTGCAGCGCGGTCTGTCATCACACCACGGCTGGTGGAGACAATGGCAATACCCAGTCCGGCACGTACTTCCGGAAGATCTTCTTTACCCGCATAAGCGCGCAGACCTGGGCGGCTAACACGCTGAATTTCAGCGATAACCGGTTTACCTTGAAAATACTTCAGCTCGATGCTCAGAGTGGCTTTACCAGCGTTATCGTCTACACGAGAACCGGCGATGTAGCCTTCCTGCTCAAGTACATTGGCTACCGCCTTTTTCAGCTTAGAAGAAGGCATTTGAACCTCAGTCTTCCCAGCCATCTGAGCGTTGCGGATGCGGGTCAGCATATCCGCTAAAGGATCTTGCATGCTCATGTTTTGCTCCCATTTATCGCCGCGTTATCGCGCGACAGCAAAATTCTCAATCTTACCAGCTGGCCTTAACCAGACCAGGCACATCGCCACGCATCGCAGCTTGGCGCAGTTGGTTACGGCACAGGCCGAACTTGCGGTAAACACCGTGAGGGCGACCAGTTACCTGGCAACGACGGCGCTGACGAACAGGGCTCGCATCACGCGGCAGCTTCTGCAGCTTAACCTGGGCGTCCCACTTTTCTTCATCGCTTGCGTCAACGCTGGCGATAATAGCCTTAAGTTCAGCACGCTTAGCGGCGTATTTGGCGACTGCGCGAGCACGTTTTACTTCGCGCGCTTTCATTGACTGCTTTGCCATATCCCTAACCCCTTAAGCTTTGAACGGGAAGTTGAACGCTTTCAACAACGCTCGACCTTCATCATCGTTACGCGCTGACGTGGTGATAGTAATATCCAAGCCACGTAGGGTATCGACTTTATCGTAATCAATTTCCGGGAAAATGATCTGCTCAGTCACACCCATCGCAAAGTTACCGCGACCGTCAAATGACTTAGGGCTGATACCACGGAAGTCACGTACACGAGGGATAGCAACAGAGATCAAGCGATCCAGAAATTCATACATACGCTCACGGCGCAGCGTGACTTTACAGCCAATCGGCCAACCGTCACGAATTTTAAAGCCCGCAATTGATTTACGCGCTTTGGTTACCACAGGCTTTTGACCGCTGATTTTCTCAAGGTCAGCCAGAGCAGCTTCCAATACTTTCTTGTCGCCCGCGGCTTCACCCACACCCATGTTCAGAGTGATCTTGGTAATACGGGGAACTTCCATCGCGTTAGCGAGACCCAGCTCTTCAATAAGCTTGGCGCGCAACTCGTTGTTATACAGTTCGCTTAATCGTGCCATTTTCTAATAACCCCTACGCGTCGATCGCTTCGCCGCTGGATTTAAATACGCGGGTCTTAGTGCCGTCTTCAGCAACTTTGAAGCCCACCCGATCCGCTTTATTCGAAGACGGATTATAAATCGCGACGTTCGACACCTGGATAGGCGCCTCTTTCTCAACGATACCGCCGGCCACACCCAGCTGTGGGTTTGGACGTTGGTGCTTCTTGATCATATTGATGCCGGAGACCAGCACGCGATTTTCGTCCAGTACTTTCTGTACCTTGCCGCGCTTGCCTTTGTCTTTACCGGTTAAGACGATAACTTCGTCTTCACGTTTAATCTTGCGCATTATGCTGACCTCAGTCTTCTCTTCAGCGAACCAATTACAGTACTTCAGGTGCCAGAGAGATAATCTTCATGAACTTCTCACCACGCAGCTCTCGCGTCACCGGCCCAAAAATACGAGTGCCGATGGGAGCCAAACTGGCGTTCAGCAGTACTGCTGCATTGTCGTCGAACTTAATCAGCGAACCATCGCCGCGACGAACGCCTTTCTTGGTGCGAACTACGACCGCTGTCATTACCTGACCTTTTTTCACTTTGCCGCGAGGAATTGCCTCTTTGACAGTGACTTTGATCAGATCGCCGACACGAGCGTAACGACGGTGTGAGCCGCCAAGCACTTTGATGCACATAACGCGACGCGCGCCACTGTTATCTGCAACTTCCAAATAGCTTTCTGTTTGAATCATTTCTTACTCCAAAGCAGTCAACTGTGCATCAAGCCATTGAACACAGGCCGCCGGCCAAATTAAATCTGCTTAGCCGTCTCTTCAACGCGCAGCAAAGTCCATGACTTACTCTTAGACAGCGGACGCGTCTCACAAACTGTTACCACGTCCCCAGTCTTGCACTCATTATTCTCATCATGAGCGTGGACTTTAGAAGAACGGGTCAAGTACTTACCGTAGATTGGGTGTTTCACACGACGCTCTACCAGTACAGTGATGGTTTTATCCATCTTGTCGCTAACTACCTTACCGGTGGCGGTACGAGCGCTCTTTGCTGCTTCTGACATTTTAATTACCTGCCTTTTCCTGGAGCACAGTCTTAATGCGCGCGATTTCTTGACGGGTCTGCTTCAGCAGATGCGTCTGCGCCAACTGGCCGGTACTTTTCTGCATGCGCAGCTTGAATTGCTCTTCGAGCAACTTCAGCAGCTGGGCATTGAGCTCGTCTACTGACTTTTCGCGTAATTCAATAGCGTTCATTACATCACCACCCGCTTAACAAATTGGGTTGCTACCGGAATCTTAGCTGCTGCCAGTGCAAAGGCTTCACGCGCCAGCTCTTCGGGCACACCTTCTACTTCATACAGCACTTTACCGGGTTGAATTTGGGCAACCCAATATTCAACGTTACCCTTACCTTTACCTTGACGAACCTCGAGAGGCTTCTCAGTAATTGGCTTATCCGGGAAAACGCGGATCCAGATTTTACCGCCACGTTTAATGTGACGAGTCATGGCACGACGAGCTGCCTCGATCTGGCGAGCGGTGATACGACCGCGTCCGACTGCTTTCAGGCCGAAATCACCAAAGCTGACCCGGCTGCCGCGTTCTGCCAGACCGCGATTGCGGCCCTTCTGTACCTTGCGAAACTTTGTGCGCTTCGGCTGTAACATGTGCGTAACCCTTACTCTGAACCTTTCTTAGCCTTGGCTTCGACTGCTTCGTTTCTGTTCCCCAGGATTTCACCCTTGAAGATCCAGACCTTGACACCGATGATGCCGTAGGTAGTCGCTGCCTCGTATGTGGCGTAGTCGATATCTGCGCGCAGAGTGTGGAGAGGTACACGACCTTCCCGGTACCACTCAGTACGTGCGATCTCAGCACCACCAACACGGCCACTAACTTGTACTTTGATGCCTTCCGCGCCTTGGCGCATTGCATTCTGTACCACACGCTTCATCGCGCGACGGAACATAACGCGGCGCTCAAGCTGCTGTGCAACGTTCTGTGCAACCAGCTTCGCATCAAGATCCGGCTTGCGAACCTCTTCAATGTTAATGTGCACGGGTACAGACATGCGCTTGCTGAGCTCTTTGCGCAGCTTCTCAACGTCTTCACCCTTTTTGCCAATAACAATGCCAGGGCGTGCAGTGTGAATAGTAATGCGTGCGGTTTGTGCCGGACGCTCGATCACAATGCGGCTAACAGAAGCGTGCGCCAACTTCTCTTCCAAGTACTCGCGAACTTGGATATCAGTCACCAGCTGTTGTGCGTACTGTTTGCTGCCTGCATACCAGACAGAGTTGTGATCTTTTACAATTCCGAGCCGGATGCCGGTCGGGTGTACTTTCTGACCCATTTGGTCTCTCCTACTAACCTTCGCCGTCGGCTACTTTAATCGTGATATGACAAGACCGCTTCAAGATGCGATCGGCCCGGCCTTTTGCACGGGGGCGCAGACGCTTCATCGTCATACCCTCGTCGACAAAGATTGTCGAAACTCGCAACTCATCAACATCAGCACCTTCGTTGTGCTCGGCGTTGGCGATTGCAGAGTTCAGCACCTTCTTAATGATGCCGGCTGCCTTTTTGGAGCTAAACGTCAACAAATCCAGCGCTTCTTCTACACCCTTGCCGCGAATCTGGTCAGCAACCAAACGGGCCTTCTGGGCGGAGATACGTGCGCCTTTTAAACGTGCCGCTACTTCCATCGTTTATGCCTCTCCCAGCCCAAGCTTAACGCTTGGCCTTTTTATCAGCCACGTGCCCCTTGTAGGTGCGAGTCGCGGCGAATTCACCCAATTTGTGCCCAACCATATCCTCGGTAACCATCACCGGAACATGTTGACGACCGTTGTGTACCGCGATGGTCAAACCAACCATCTCGGGGAGAATCATAGAACGACGCGACCAGGTCTTGATCGGACGACGATCGTTTTTCTCAACCGCTGTCTCTACCTTCTTCAAAAGATGAAGATCGATAAACGGTCCTTTCTTCAATGAACGTGGCACAAGCTAATCCTCTTTACTCTGACTGCGCTTATTTTCTGCGATCACGCACAATCAGCTTATCTGTACGCTTATTTTTACGGGTCTTATACCCTTTAGTCGGAACACCCCAAGGAGTTACAGGATGACGACCACCAGAGGTACGACCTTCACCACCACCATGTGGGTGATCAACGGGGTTCATAGCCACACCGCGAACGGTAGGACGAACACCACGCCAACGCGCCGCACCGGCTTTACCCAACTTACGCAGGCTGTGCTCGCTGTTTGACACCTCGCCCAATGTAGCGCGGCACTCAGCAAGAATCTTGCGCATTTCGCCGCTGCGCAAACGCACAGTGGCATATTGGCCTTCACGTGCAACCAACTGCACTGATGCACCCGCACTACGAGCGATCTGAGCACCTTTACCAGGCTTCATCTCGATGCAGTGAATTGTGCTACCAACTGGAATATTACGCAGCGGCAGCGCGTTACCGGGCTTGATCGGTGCTGACTCACCTGAGAGCACTTCATCACCTGCGGCAACACCTTTAGGTGCAATCACATAGCGACGCTCACCGTCCGCGTACTTAAGCAGTGCAATATACGCAGTACGGTTAGGGTCATATTCCAAACGCTCAACAACAGCAGGAATGCCATCTTTGTTGCGCTTAAAATCGATAATACGGTAGTGCTGCTTGTGACCACCACCAACGTGGCGAGTTGTGATACGCCCGTTGTTGTTACGACCACCATTGCGCGACTGACTCTCAAGCAAGGCCTTATGCGGAGCGCCTTTGTGCAGCTCTGCATTAACCACTCGAACGACGTGACGGCGTCCGGGAGAGGTCGGTTTACTTTTTACAATTGCCATTTGACTCAGCTCCAGACTTATTCAGCGACTGCAAAGTCGATATCTTGACCCTGCACCAGGCTTACATAAGCCTTCTTCCAGTTTGGCTTTTTGCTCAGGCCAAAACGGTTACGCTTAACTTTGCCTTTCATGTTCACGGTGCGCACGTCAACAACGTCCACCTTGAACAGCTTTTCGACTGCGCTTTTGATTTCCAGCTTGGTAGCGCTGGGCAGCACACGAAAAACGACCTGATTGCCCGCTTCAGCACTCATTGCGCTTTTTTCAGAAACGTGAGGACCGAGCAATACTTTGTAAATGCGCTCCTGATTCATCCCAACATCTCCTCAAACTTTTTCAATGCCGCAACGGTAACCACAACTTTGTCGTAACCGATCAAGCTAACGGGATCGACACCGTTCACATCACGAACATCAACGTCGTGAAGGTTGCGCGCTGCCAGGTACAGATTGCCAGTTACTTCTTCAGTAACAATCAACGCACCTTTTACATCCAGATCAGCCAGCGACTTAACAAGCAGCTTGGTCTTAGGTGCTTCAAGTGCCATTTCTTCAACGACAACCAGACGCCCCTGACGAGCCAACTCAGACAAAATAGAACGCAGAGCCGCGCGGTACATCTTGCGGTTTACTTTTTGACTGTGATCTTGAGGCTTCGCCGCAAAGGTCACACCACCGCCAGTCCAAATCGGGCTGCGGATGGTACCAGCACGCGCTCGGCCAGTACCCTTTTGACGCCATGGCTTCTTGCCGCCACCACTCACTTCGGAGCGGGTTTTCTGTGCACGAGTACCCTGACGAGCACCAGCCAGATAGGCAGTCACAACCTGATGAACCAGGTCTTCATTAAACTCACGAGCAAAGGCCACATCGGAAACCTGGATAGTTCCAGCCGCTGCACCGTTACCGGGTTTCGCAATATTCAGTTCCACTGCTTAGCCCCCTAGGATTTTTTTGCTTTAACAGCAGGACGTACAAACACGTCACCACCTGGCGCACCGGGAACCGCACCCTTGATCAAAATCAAGTTGCGCTCTGCATCGACACGTACAACTTCCAGCGTCTGAACAGTCACACGCTCAGCACCCATGTGACCCGCCATCTTCTTACCTTTGAAGACGCGACCAGGAGTCTGACATTGACCGATAGAACCCGGCGCACGGTGCGACAATGAGTTACCGTGAGTAGCGTCTTGCATATGGAAGTTCCAACGCTTAACACCACCCTGGAAGCCCTTACCTTTAGACTGCCCAGTAACATCAACTTTCTGACCTGCTTCAAATGCAGCAACAGTCAGCTCAGCACCAACCTCTGGAGCCTCATCACCTTCTTCAAGGCGAAACTCCCAAAGACCGCGACCAGCTTCAACACCTGCTTTAGCAAAGTGCCCAGCTTCAGCTTTTGAAATACGTGACGCCTTACGAGCTCCAGCCGTCACTTGAATAGCGCGATAGCCGTCAGCATCGTCTGCTTTGACACGAGTAACGCGATTGGGCTCAACCTCAATCACCGTTACCGGAATAGATACGCCGTCGTCAGTAAAAACGCGAGTCATGCCGCTTTTACGACCGACCAAACCAATAGTCATTGCTCCAACCTCTCAGTGTACGGGGCTTAACCCTCTACGGCCGCGCTCTCACGCGTTACACAACCCAGGGCCAGCCCCTGAGCGGGTCTGAATATATTCAGTAAATTTTAATTAGCCGAGGCTAATTTGAACTTCTACACCAGCCGCCAGATCTAGCTTCATCAAAGCGTCTACAGTTTTTTCTGTAGGCTCTACGATATCCAACATGCGCTTGTGGGTGCGGATCTCATACTGATCTCGCGCATCCTTGTTTACATGTGGAGAGACCAGAACCGTGTAACGCTCTTTGCGAGTAGGCAGCGGGATTGGACCCCGAACCTGCGCGCCAGTGCGCTTAGCGGTATCTACGATCTCTTGCGTAGACGCATCGATAAGGCGGTGATCAAAAGCTTTTAAACGAATGCGAATCCGTTGATTTTGCACCTGATCAAACTCCCATCCCGAAATACCTTCGAGCCACTATCGGCGCCAACTGGCCGAGACAACCCGAAAAAAGAAGCGGCATATTAATGACCTAACCGCCCCGTGTCAACAACTATTCGACACAAAGGCAATTAAAGACGCTACCGCGCGTTTTAGGGCGCCAATTGCACCCATTGTTACCCAGAAAGGGAGGCCGAAGCCTCCCTCCCACACTGCTGCGCGAATACCATCGCGCGTCAGTATTACTCTACGATTTTCGCTACCACGCCGGCACCGACAGTACGGCCACCTTCACGGATTGCAAAACGCAGACCTTCTTCCATCGCGATAGGCGCAATCAATGTCACGTCCATTTTCACGTTGTCGCCAGGCATTACCATTTCTGTACCTTCTGGCAGCTCACACGCACCAGTTACGTCAGTGGTACGGAAGTAGAACTGTGGACGGTAGCCTTTGAAGAATGGCGTGTGACGACCACCTTCATCTTTGCTCAGTACGTACACTTCGGCTTCGAAGCGAGTGTGCGGAGTGATTGAGCCAGGCTTAGCCAATACTTGACCACGCTCAACTTCGTCACGCTTAGTACCACGCAGCAGAACACCAACGTTCTCACCAGCACGACCTTCGTCGAGCAGCTTGCGGAACATTTCAACACCAGTACAGGTAGTCTTGGTGGTGTCTTTGATACCAACGATTTCAATTTCGTCGCCAGTGTTCAGAACACCGCGCTCGATACGACCGGTTACAACAGTACCGCGACCAGAGATCGAGAATACGTCTTCGATTGGCATCAGGAACGGCTGGTCGATAGCACGCTCGGGCTCAGGAATGTACTCATCCAGAGCTTTAACCAGCTTGGCAACAGCAGTTGTGCCCAGCTCGTTGTCGTCTTCGCCGTTCAGCGCCATCAGGGCAGAACCCGCGATGATTGGCGTGTCGTCGCCTGGGAAGTCGTAAGTGTCGAGCAGCTCACGCAGTTCCATTTCAACCAGCTCGAGCATTTCGTTGTACTCTTCGCTGCCTACGCCGCCACAGTCTTCAGCCAGCAGGTCGGCTTTGTTCAGGAAGACAACGATGTAGGGTACGCCAACCTGACGAGACAGCAGGATGTGCTCGCGAGTCTGAGGCATTGGGCCGTCAGTCGCACCACATACCAGGATCGCGCCGTCCATCTGAGCGGCACCAGTGATCATGTTTTTAACGTAGTCAGCGTGCCCTGGGCAGTCGACGTGTGCGTAGTGACGAATGTCTGAATCGTACTCTACGTGAGAGGTAGCGATGGTAATACCACGCTCACGCTCTTCAGGCGCATTATCGATACCGTCGAATGCAACGGCTTCACCGCCGAAGACTTCTGCACAAACGCGCGTCAGCGCTGCAGTCAGAGTCGTTTTACCATGGTCAACGTGACCGATGGTGCCCACGTTGACGTGGGGCTTACTACGTTCAAATTTTTCCTTTGCCACGATTTTTTCCTCGTTCTAAAGTTTTGGCGAATCAGCCCATGTTTTTACTAATAATTTCGTCTGCGACATTCTTCGGTGCCTCGGAGTACTTCTCAAACTCCATGGTGAATGTCGCGCGACCCTGGGTCGCACTGCGCAGATCGGTTGCGTAGCCAAACATTTCTGCCAACGGCACTTCTGCGTTGACAACTTTTCCAGATACGCTTTCTTCCATGCCCAAGATAATGCCGCGACGGCGATTGAGATCACCCACCACGTCACCCATATTTTCTTCCGGCGTTACCACTTCAACCTTCATTACCGGCTCAAGCAGCACGGCACCACCACTCTGCGCCAGCTTTTTCGTTGCCATCGACGCCGCCACTTTAAACGCCATCTCATTGGAGTCGACATCGTGGAAGGAGCCATCGTAGAGCGTCGCTTTAAGGCCCAACAACGGATAACCCGCCAGCACGCCGTTCTGCATCTGCTCTTCAATCCCTTTTTGCACCGCCGGAATATACTCCTTCGGTACCACACCACCGACGATCTCGTTCACAAATTCGAGACCCTCGGCATTGGCGTCTTCAGCAGGCTCGAAGCGCACCCAAACGTGACCGTACTGACCGCGACCACCGGATTGACGAACGAACTTGCCTTCGATTTCACAGTTGTTGCGAATGGCTTCGCGGTAGGCCACCTGAGGCTTACCAATATTCGCCTCAACACTGAATTCACGACGCATGCGATCAACAAGAATATCCAGATGCAGCTCGCCCATACCGGAGATGATCGTCTGCCCGGTTTCCTCGTCCGTCTTAACACGAAACGACGGATCCTCTTGCGCGAGCTTACCCAGCGCAATACCCATCTTTTCCTGATCAGCCTTCGAGCGAGGCTCCACGGCCACGGAGATAACCGGCTCAGGAAACTCCATTCGCTCCAGAACGATCACGTTATCCGGGTCGCAAAGCGTATCCCCGGTCGTCACGTCCTTTAAACCGATAGCGGCAGCGATATCGCCCGCCAGCACTTCTTTGATTTCCTGACGGTCGTTTGAGTGCATTTGCACCATCCGACCCACACGCTCTTTCTTACCCTTAACCGAGTTAAATACGGCCGTACCACTTTCCAACTTGCCGGAATAAACCCGGAAAAAGGTCAGAGTACCAACAAAGGGGTCAGTCGCGATTTTAAAGGCAAGCGCTGCGAACGGCGCATTGTCATCTGCCTCACGCGTTTCGACGGTTTCCGCTTTATCGTCAAGCGTACCCTCGATCGCCTTAACCTCTTCCGGCGAAGGCATGTACTCGATCACCGCATCCAGAACAGCTTGAACGCCTTTGTTTTTAAAGGCAGAGCCGCCAAATACCGGGATAATCTCATTCGCCAATGTGCGCGCACGAATGCCCGCTTTAATTTCTTCCTCGCTCAGCTCACCGCCTTCGAGGTATTTATCCATCAGCTCTTCGTTGGCTTCGGCAGCAGCTTCCACCATGTACTCACGCATTTCCGCACACTGATCTTGCAGATCAGCGGGAATATCTTCGTAAGTAAAGGTCATACCCTGGTCTTCAGCGTTCCAGATGATCGCCTTCATTTTGACCAGGTCAACAACCCCTTTGAAATCTTCTTCTGCACCGATGGTCATTTGCATCGGCACCGCATTCGCACCCAATCGCTCTCGCAACTGGCTGACGACACGCTCAAAATCAGCGCCGGCGCGGTCCATCTTGTTGACGAACACCATGCGCGGCACTTCATATTTATTTGCCTGACGCCACACGGTTTCAGTTTGAGGCTGAACACCGGAGGAGCCACACAGCACCACTACCGCGCCATCAAGGACGCGGAGTGAGCGCTCCACTTCAATGGTAAAGTCAACGTGCCCTGGGGTATCGATAATGTTGACGCGATGCTGGTCGAACTGCTGCTGCATGCCCGCCCAAAAACAGGTAGTCGCGGCCGAGGTAATAGTGATACCCCGCTCTTGCTCCTGCTCCATCCAGTCCATGGTGGCAGCGCCATCATGAACTTCGCCAATTTTATGAGACAACCCCGTGTAAAACAGGACGCGCTCGGTAGTCGTCGTCTTACCGGCGTCTACGTGAGCGCAGATACCGATATTGCGGTATCTTGAAATAGGTGTTTTACGAGCCACGATGTACTCCCCAGATTGAAGCCAAATCCATCATTAGAAACGGAAGTGGGAGAACGCCTTGTTAGCCTCAGCCATACGATGCACGTCTTCACGCTTCTTAACTGCAGAGCCCTTGCCCTGAGATGCATCGATAATTTCACCAGCCAAACGCTGACGCATGGACTTCTCACCACGGCCACGTGAGTAATCCACCAACCAACGCATGGCCAATGCTGTACGACGGCTTGGGCGTACTTCTACCGGCACCTGATACGTGGCACCACCGACACGGCGAGACTTAACCTCTACCATTGGCGCAATATTTTCCAGCGCTTCGTCGAATACTTCGATGGGGTCTTTGCTTAAACGCTCCTGCACCAGGTCCAGAGCTCCATAGACAATGCGCTCTGCAACCGATTTTTTACCACTCACCATAACGTGGTTCATGAACTTGGCCAGGGTAAGATTTCCGAATTTCGGATCTGGCAGGATCTCCCGCTTAGCGGCAACGCGTCTTCTTGGCATGATTACTACTCTCTCTTCAGGGTAATCCAGGCAACGATCGCCATTGCGATGACCTGGCCTTACTCAAATCTATGTAAAAACGTCCGATCAATTAAGACTTAGGACGCTTGGTTCCGTACTTAGAACGACCTTGCTTACGGTCGTTAACACCTGATGTATCCAGGCTGCCGCGAACAGTGTGGTAACGCACACCCGGCAAATCCTTAACACGGCCACCGCGAATCAGCACAACACTGTGCTCCTGCAGGTTGTGGCCTTCACCACCGATGTAAGATGAAACTTCGTAACCGTTAGTCAAACGTACACGACACACTTTACGAAGCGCCGAGTTCGGCTTCTTAGGTGTAGTGGTGTAAACACGAGTACAAACGCCACGACGCTGAGGGCAAGCCTGCAATGCAGGAACGTCACTCTTAGCAGTCTTGCGCTTTCTCGGCTGACGAACCAACTGGTTGATCGTTGCCATTGATAAGACTCCAAATACTAAAGGCCAGCACCTTATGTGCTGACCGACCGTACGCCGGCATCCGCCGACGATATAAAAAAAGCGGAGCGCGAATTCTAAAGACGCGCCCCGCCCCCGTCAAGTAGCCGGAATAGTTAGCTTTGGTCGCTAAGTGCTTCCGACAGCGCCGCTTCTACTTCCTGCGCCGACACAGAACTGCTGGTGTCGTCGCGTTTCAGTTTGCGATCGCGATGGTATGCCAAACCTGTTCCCGCCGGGATCAGACGGCCAACTACCACATTTTCTTTCAATCCGCGCAGATAATCGCGCTTGCCAGTTACCGCGGCCTCGGTGAGTACACGGGTTGTCTCCTGGAACGATGCCGCAGAAATAAACGACTCTGTTGCCAAGGAGGCTTTGGTAATACCGAGCAATTCACGGTCAAAGCTGGCAGGCACTTTGCCTTCCGCAACGAGGCGCTCGTTCTCTTCAGCAACTCGCACGTATTCAACCTGCTCGCCCTTAATGAACGATGAGTCGCCCGAGGTCATAATATTGACCTTGCGGAGCATCTGACGGCTAATGACTTCGATATGTTTATCGTTAATTTTAACGCCCTGGAGACGATAAACGTCTTGGATCTCGTTAACGATATACTTCGCCAGCTCTTCTACACCCTTCAGGCGCAGAATATCGTGAGGGCTCAGCGGACCTTCGGAAACAATTTCACCTTTCTCAACTTGCTCACCCTCGAACACTGTCAGCTGACGCCACTTGGGAATCAGTACTTCGTAGTGGTCGCTACCGTCAGCCAGCGGCTTGCCGTCAGCTGGGGTAATGATCAGGCGACGCTTGCCCTTGGTTTCTTTACCAAAAGACACGGTACCGCTGATCTCAGCAAGAATCGCAGGCTCTTTAGGCTTACGCGCTTCGAATAGGTCGGCAACCCGTGGCAGACCACCGGTGATGTCCCGCGTTTTCGAGCTTTCCTGAGGAATCTTGGCAATAACATCACCAACTTTCACTTCAGCACCATTCTCAAGGCTGACAATCGCGTGGTCAGTCAAGAAGTAGTGTGCTGGCACATTGGTGCCCGCCAAACACAGCTCTTCGCCATTGGCATCGACCAAGGTGACCGCCGGACGCATGTCTTTACCCGCCGCGGGGCGCTCAGACTGCTCCATCACGGCGATACTGCTCAGGCCAGTGAGTTCATCAGTTTGACGCTTAACGGTAATGCCTTCTTCCATACCGGACATTTTCACAATACCCGCCACCTCAGTAATGATGGGGTGGGTGTGTGGGTCCCAGGTCGCGACGATATCGCCTGCGCTAACCTCTGAGCGGTCCGCAACTTTAATGATGGCACCGTAGGGCAGCTTGTAGCGCTCGCGCTCACGGCCGCTGCGATCGGTAATTGCCAGCTCACCGGAGCGGCTTACCGCAACCAAGTTGCCATCTTCACGCTCAACGAATTTCAGGTTGTGCAGACGCGCTTTACCGTCCTGCTTAACTTGAATATTGTCGACAGCGGTTGCTCGCGATGCCGCACCACCAATGTGGAAGGTACGCATGGTCAGCTGGGTACCCGGCTCACCGATCGACTGCGCCGCAATAACACCGACTGACTCACCGCGGTTAACAAGGTGTCCGCGGGCCAGGTCACGGCCGTAGCACATAGAGCAAACGCCGTGCTTGGTGTCACAGGTGATGGGCGAGCGAACTTCGATTTCATCGATACCCATCTCTTCAAGCTCGATAACGCCCTTCTCGTCGAGCATGACACCGGCTTCTACAGCAACGTCGTCTGTACCGGGCTTGAGCACGTCTTTGGCAACAATACGGCCAAGTACGCGGTCACCCAGGGTTTCGATAATGTCGCCACCTTCAATAACCGGCGTCATCAACAGGCCGTGGTCGGTACCACAGTCGTCTTCAGTGATAACCAGATCCTGAGCGACATCCACCAAGCGGCGAGTCAGATAACCGGAGTTCGCTGTTTTCAATGCGGTATCAGCAAGACCTTTACGCGCACCGTGAGTCGAGATGAAGTACTGCAGTACGTTCAGACCTTCACGGAAGTTAGCGGTAATCGGCGTCTCGATGATCGAGCCATCTGGCTTGGCCATCAATCCCCGCATACCGGCCAGCTGACGAATCTGCGCCGGTGAGCCCCGTGCGCCGGAGTCAGCGTAGATATATACCGAGTTGAAGGAGTCTTGCTGCTCTTCTTCACCGTCGCGGTTAATTACGCTTTCTTTCGACAGGCCTTCCATCATCGACTTGGACACCAGGTCGTTGGCGCGAGACCAGATATCGATAACCTTGTTGTACTTCTCACCCTGCGTTACCAGACCTGAGGCGTACTGTTTTTCGATCTCAACGACTTCGGCGTCCGCGGCGGCAACAATTTTCGCCTTCTCTTCGGGGATTTCGAAATCGTTAACACCAATTGAGCTGCCCGAACGAGTCGAGTACTCAAAACCGGTGTACATCAACTGGTCACCGAGAATTACCGTGGCCTTCAAGCCAACTTGGCGATAACACTCATTCAACAGGCGAGAAATAGCCTTTTTCGCCATTGCCTGGTTTACCAGGTCAAACGGCAAGCCATCGGGAACGATGCGCCACAGCACCACACGCCCTACGGTGGTATCAACAATGCTGCGATGTTCCTGGCGCTCGCCGTTTTCGTCGAAGCTCACTTGCTTGATACGGCACTTAATGCGTGCTTGCAGGTGCACCTTGCCACCGGCGTAGGCGCGCTGTACTTCCTGCGGGCTTGAGAACGCCATACCCTCACCGAGGGCATTAACGCGGTCGCGCGTCATCCAGTACAGACCCAATACCACGTCCTGAGAAGGCACGATGATCGGCTCACCATTTGCAGGCGACAGGATGTTATTGGTCGACATCATCAGCGCGCGGGCTTCAAGCTGGGCTTCCAATGTCAGCGGTACGTGTACCGCCATTTGGTCACCATCGAAGTCGGCGTTGTAAGCGGCACATACCAGTGGGTGGAGCTGGATCGCTTTACCTTCGATCAGCACAGGCTCGAAGGCCTGGATGCCCAAACGGTGAAGGGTAGGTGCCCGGTTCAGCAACACGGGGTGCTCGCGGATAACTTCAGCGAGAATATCCCACACTTCCGGCGGCTCGCGCTCAACCATCTTCTTAGCGGCTTTGATCGTTGTCGCTAAGCCACGCGCTTCCAACTTACCGAAGATAAACGGCTTGAACAGCTCCAATGCCATCTTCTTGGGCAGACCACACTGGTGCAAACGCAGGGTGGGACCAACCACGATAACCGAACGGCCGGAGTAGTCGACGCGCTTACCCAGCAGGTTTTGACGGAAACGACCCTGCTTACCTTTGATCATGTCAGCAAGCGATTTCAGCGGACGCTTGTTAGAACCGGTAATAGCGCGACCGCGGCGACCGTTATCGAGCAGGGCATCAACAGACTCCTGCAACATACGCTTTTCGTTGCGCACGATAATATCAGGCGCATTCAGGTCCAGCAGGCGCTTCAAACGGTTATTACGGTTAATAACGCGGCGATACAGATCGTTCAGATCAGAGGTCGCAAAACGGCCGCCATCCAGCGGTACCAGCGGACGCAAATCCGGTGGCAAAACCGGCAGAACCTGCAGGATCATCCACTCTGGCTTGTTGCCAGAATCTGCCAACGCTTCGATCAACTTCAAGCGCTTAGACAGTTTTTTGATTTTTGTCTCGGAGTTCGTTGCGGGAATCTCTTCACGCAGACGCTCGATTTCCTCATGCATATCCAGCTCGATGAGCAAATGCATGATCGCCTCGGCACCCATTTTCGCGGTGAAGTCATCACCGAATTCTTCCATGGCCTCGAAGTACTGCTCATCGCTAAGCAGCTGCCCCTTGTCCAGGGTGGTCATCCCGGGGTCGGTAACAACGTAAGATTCGAAGTAGAGAATCCGCTCGATGTCACGCAGGGTCATGTCCAGCAACAAGCCGATGCGGCTTGGCAGTGACTTCAAGAACCAAATGTGGGCAACGGGGCTAGCCAGCTCGATGTGGCCCATACGCTCGCGGCGCACTTTGGCCAGCGCCACTTCAACGCCACATTTTTCACAAATAACGCCGCGATGCTTCAGGCGCTTATATTTGCCACACAGGCACTCGTAATCTTTGACGGGGCCAAAGATTTTCGCGCAAAACAAGCCGTCGCGCTCGGGCTTAAAGGTACGGTAGTTAATAGTCTCTGGCTTTTTCACTTCGCCAAAAGACCAAGAGCGAATCAGCTCTGGCGACGCCAAACCAATACGAATTGAATCGAATTCGTCGGTTTGCTGTCCCTGCTTAAGTAAATTCAATAAGTCTTTCAAGGCCGTTCCTCCGCAAGGGTATTAAATAGGCGCCGCGTTAACCGGCGCCCCTTGCCAATCGTTGTTGATGCTTATTCCGTATCCAGCTCGATGTTGATACCGAGCGAGCGGATTTCTTTAACCAGTACATTGAAAGACTCGGGCATGCCCGGCTCCATGCGCTGGTCGCCATCAACGATGTTTTTGTACATCTTGGTGCGACCGTTAACGTCATCCGACTTAACAGTAAGCATCTCTTGTAGAGTGTAGGCAGCACCGTATGCTTCCAGTGCCCAGACCTCCATCTCCCCGAAACGCTGACCACCGAACTGCGCTTTACCACCCAGCGGCTGCTGAGTAACAAGGCTGTACGAACCGGTGGAACGGGCGTGCATTTTGTCATCGACCAAGTGGTTCAGCTTGAGCATGTACATGTAACCAACGGTTACCGGACGATCAAACTCCATACCGGTACGGCCATCGCACAGGCGCAGCTGACCGCTGTCTGGCAAGTCAGCCAGTGTCAGCAGGCTCTTGATCTCGGCTTCATTCGCACCGTCAAAGACCTGCGTTGCCATTGGCACGCCGCCTTTCAGGTTCTTCGCCATTTCCATGATTTGCGCATCGCTAAAGCTGTCGAGGTCTTCAGTTCGACCCGCACCGTCATTGTAGACTTTGCCGAGGAATTCACGAACTTCAGCCACTTTGCGCTGTTCACGCAGCATGGTGTCGATCTTATTACCCAAGCCTTTCGCGGCGAGGCCGAGGTGGGTTTCAAGGATCTGACCAACGTTCATCCGCGACGGTACACCCAGTGGGTTGAGAACGATATCAACGGGCTCACCGGTTTCGTCAAAGGGCATGTCCTCTACGGGCATGATGACCGAGATAACACCCTTGTTACCGTGACGACCCGCCATTTTGTCGCCAGGCTGAATACGGCGCTTAATAGCAAGATACACTTTGACGATTTTCAGTACGCCAGGAGCCAGGTCGTCGCCGGTTGTCAGCTTGCGCTTCTTGTCCTCAAAACGCTCTTCCAAGGTCTTGCGGTGCTCGCCAAGTTGCTTGTCGGCATCTTCCAGAGCAGCGTTGATTGACTCTTCAGCCAGGCGCAGCTTCAGCCAGTCATCACTTTTCAGGCCGTCGAGTACGTCGCTGGTCAGCTCGTCATTCTTTTTCAGACCTGGGCCGCTGAGGACTTTTTGGCCCTCAAGCAAGCTACGCAAACGCGCGAAGGTCGCTTCTTCAACAATGCGGTATTCCTCGTTCAGGTCCTTGCGGAACTGGTCGAGCTGCATTTTTTCAATTTCCAGGGCGCGCTTATCTTTTTCCAGACCATCACGTGTGAAGACCTGAACATCGATAACGGTGCCTTTCGTGCTCGACGGCACACGCAGCGACGTGTCTTTAACGTCGGATGCTTTCTCACCGAAAATCGCACGCAGTAGCTTCTCTTCTGGCGTCAGCTGGGTTTCACCTTTCGGCGTAACTTTACCCACCAAAATATCGCCAGGGCCGACTTCGGCGCCGATGTAAACGATGCCGGACTCATCCAAATTCGCCAGTGCACCTTCACCGACGTTCGGGATATCCGAGGAAATCTCTTCGGGGCCCAGCTTGGTGTCACGCGCAATACACGTCAGTTCTTGAATGTGAATCGTTGTGAAACGATCCTCTTTCACCACGCGCTCTGACACGAGGATAGAATCCTCGAAGTTGTAACCATTCCAAGGCATGAATGCGATGCGCATGTTCTGACCCAGAGCCAGCTCACCCAGGTCTACTGAGGGGCCATCTGCAAGGATATCACCGCGCACGACATCATCACCTTCGCGAACGATAGGACGCTGGTTGATGCAGGTGTTCTGGTTAGAACGGGTGTATTTAGTCAGATTGTAGATATCAACCGGCGGCTGACCTGACTGCACTTCGTCGTTGTTAACACGAACAACGATGCGCGAAGAGTCCACGCTGTCGATAACACCGCCGCGGCGGGCGACAACACAAACACCGGAGTCAGACGCTACATAGCGCTCAAAACCTGTACCGACAAGCGGTTTGTCTGCCTTCAAAGTCGGCACTGCCTGGCGCTGCATGTTCGAGCCCATCAATGCGCGGTTCGCATCATCGTGCTCCAGGAACGGAATCAACGACGCAGCAACCGAAACCACCTGCTTTGGAGAGACATCCATGTAGGTAACTTTTTCCGGCGGCATAACGGTGAATTCGTTCATGTGACGAACCGCTACCATCTCATCGGTCAGCTCACCTTTGTCGTTCATTGCTGCCGACGCCTGAGCGATAACCTGCTCCGCTTCGTTGATCGCAGACAAGTACTCGATTTCTTCACTGACTTTGCCATCAACCACTTTACGGTAGGGGCTTTCGAGGAAGCCGTACTCATTCGTTCGGGCGTAAGTTGCCAGCGAGTTAATCAAACCGATGTTTGGCCCTTCAGGCGTCTCGATAGGACAAACCCGACCGTAGTGCGTTGGGTGAACGTCGCGAACCTCAAAGCCTGCGCGCTCACGCGTCAGACCACCGGGCCCAAGTGCCGACACACGACGCTTGTGGGTGATCTCAGACAATGGGTTGTTCTGATCCATAAACTGAGACAGCTGCGACGAACCAAAAAACTCTTTAACGGCCGCGGCAACGGGCTTGGCATTGATCAGATCCTGGGGCATCAAGCCTTCGCTTTCCGCCATAGACAAGCGCTCTTTTACTGCACGCTCTACACGAACCAAACCCACGCGGAACTGGTTCTCTGCCATTTCACCAACCGAACGGATACGGCGGTTACCCAGGTGATCGATATCATCGACGACACCTTTACCGTTACGGATGTCAACGAGGGTCTTCAGTACAGCGACAATGTCGTCTTTATCCAGCGTGCCTGCGCCAGTGATTTCCTCGCGGCCCAAACGGCGGTTGAACTTCATGCGACCGACAGCGGACAGGTCGTAACGCTCAGCTGAGAAGAACAGGTTCTGGAACAGGTTCTCAGCAGAGTCTTTGGTCGGCGGCTCACCGGGACGCATCATGCGGTAGATTTCTACCAGTGCTTCCAGCTCTGAATTGGTGGGGTCAGTGCGCAGGGTATCGCTGATGAACGGACCGCAATCCAGCTCATTGGTGTACAGGGTCTCAATTTCTGAAACACCGGACTCCTGCAGTTTTTCAACCATCTCCAGTGTGATTTCGGCGTTACAGGGGTACAACACCTCACCGGTCTTGGTATCCACCACATCTTTCGCCAATGCGCGGCCTACCAGGTATTCAACGGGCACTTCCAGTTCTTTCAGCTTGGATTTTTCCAGCTGGCGAATATGACGCGCGGTAATACGGCGGCCAGTTTCAACGATAACTTCGCCATCTTTGCCGCAGATATCAAAGGTCGCAACCTCACCACGCAGACGCTCTGGAATCAGTGCTATGGTGAATTTGCCGTCTTTCGATACTTTAAATGTGTTGACGTCAAAGAACAGTTCGAGGATTTCTTCCGCGGTCATGCCCAAGGCGCGCAACAGGATAGTTGCCGGCAACTTACGGCGGCGGTCGATACGCACGTACACCAGGTCTTTAGGGTCGAATTCAAAGTCCAACCAAGAACCACGGTAAGGAATCACTCGCGCTGAGTAGAGCAATTTACCTGAGGAGTGTGTCTTGCCACGGTCGTGATCAAAGAACACGCCGGGAGAGCGGTGCAGCTGGGAAACAATAACCCGCTCGGTACCGTTGATGACAAAGGTACCATTCTCCGTCATCAGGGGGATCTCCCCCATGTAGACTTCTTGCTCTTTAATGTCTTTGATGCTTTTGTTCGCTGAATCTTTATCGTAGATGATCAGCCGAACTTTAACGCGCAACGGCACCGAAAAGGTCACCCCGCGCAGCTGGCATTCATTCACGTCGAATGCCGGTGCTCCCAGCACATAGTCAACGTACTCTAACGCTGCATTGCCGGAATAACTTACGATTGGGAAGATTGATTTAAAAGCAGCGTGCAAGCCGTGCTCGCCGCGCTCAGCAGCGGGAATACCCTGCTGTGTAAATTTCTTGTAAGAATCTAACTGAATCGCAAGAAGGTAAGGCACGTCCATAACGTGTGGCAATTTGCCAAAGTCCTTGCGAATACGTTTTTTCTCAGTGTACGAGTAAGCCATCAGTACTCCCCAGCATCATTACCTGACCCCTGCGCAACCGGCGCTGGCATCGTTTGCGCGGTGGTCAAGCCACCGCTGACCAGAACAATCGCCCCGGCCCAATGTCTCAAACAGCAAAAGGCCGGCGGGATAAACCCACCAGCCTCGCTTGAGATCGACCTGTAAACAGGTCTATCAGCAACTTACTTAAGCTCGACAGATGCGCCAGCTTCTTCCAGTGCTTTTTTAGCTTCTTCAGCGTCGTCTTTAGAAGCGCCTTCTTTAACAGTTGATGGAGCACCGTCAACCATTTCTTTCGCTTCTTTCAGACCCAAGCCGGTGATAGCGCGAACCGCTTTGATGACGTTTACTTTCTTGTCACCAGCGCCAGTCAGAACTACGTCGAACTCAGTCTGCTCAGCGGCAGCAGCGCCACCTTCAGCAGCGGCTGCAGGAGCAGCAGCAACGGCAGCAGCGGCAGTTACGCCAAACTTCTCTTCCATTGCTTCGATGAGTTCAACCACTTCCATAACGCTCATTTCAGCGATTGCATTGAGGATATCGTCTTTAGACAGAGCCATTTTCAACTCCCTACTGTATCAAATTGTGAAAAAATTAATCGTTAACTAAGCTGCGATTAAGCAGCTTCTTTCTGATCGCGAACTGCAGCCAATGTACGTACCAGCTTTCCTGGGACTTCGTTCATTGTCTGTACCAGCTTGGTCGCCGGCGCCAACATCACACTCATCAACATAGACAGAGCCTGATCGCGCGTCGGCAGTTTCGCCAATACATCCAACTGTTCCGAACCCATTAGCTGGCCACTGACCGCCAGTGCTTTCACTTCAAAGTTTTCGTTTTCTTTAGCGAAATCTTTGAAGATACGCGCCGCAGCACCTGGATCTTCCATCGAAAATGCCAACAGAGAGGGACCTTTGAAGGCCTCTTCTGCGCATTCGAATTCCGTTCCTTTCAACGCGATTTTCGCCAGGGTGTTGCGCACTACACGCAAATCAACCTGAGAATCCCGCGCCTGCTTACGGAGCTCAGTCATTTCGGCTACTGAACACCCACGGGCGTCAGCAATAACCAATGACAGTGCACTCGCGGCAGTCTCGTTAACATCAGCAACTATCGCTTTCTTGTCTTCGAGTCTTAATGCCACTTGGATAACTCCTGGATTTGTCAGTTACTTACCGTAGACAGCTTGCCTAGGCTCGCTGCCGTTCATGTGGTGAACAAATCCGATCCACCATCTGCGTAGGCCGGTGCCGGTAACGCTGCATGCAGCACACCTATTAAGAGCGACGATGCCTTACGACACCTCAGCTCACCTACGGTCTTTGATGGTCTTTGTCTTTTGACACAGTAGGTCGATTGTCAAAGACCACAAAGTCTTGCCGGCATAACGCCAGCGCCGGGCCGAAGCCCGAATTCTGTTATTGATTACTTCGCTACAGACAAGCTGCTCTGGTCGATAACCAGACCGGGGCCCATCGTAGAAGAAAGCGTAATCTTCTTCAGGTAAACACCTTTTGCAGACGCAGGCTTAGCTTTCTTAAGGTCAGCCAGCAATGCTTCCAGGTTTTCCTGAAGCGCAGCAGCGTCGAACTTGATGCTACCGATAGCGCCGTGAACGATGCCATTTTTGTCTGTGCGGTAGCGAACCTGACCCGCTTTCGCGTTCTTAACGGCAGTTTCAACATCAGGTGTTACTGTGCCGGTCTTGGGGTTAGGCATAAGTCCGCGGGGCCCCAGAACCTGGCCCAACTGACCCACTACGCGCATTGCATCAGGTGACGCGACGACAACGTCGAAGTCCATCATGCCGCCTTTAACCTGCTCGGCGAGCTCTTCCATGCCAACAAAATCTGCGCCAGCAGCCTTTGCTTTCTCAGCGTTTTCACCCTGAGTAAACACGGCGACGCGAACGTCTTTACCGGTGCCGTTTGGCAGTGTCGTTGCACCGCGAACTGCCTGGTCTGATTTACGCGCATCAACGCCCAGGTTGATTGCAACGTCAACAGCCTCGCTGAATTTAACGCTAGAAACTTCTTTCAGCAGTGAAACCGCTTCTTCAATGCCGTATTGCTTGCCAGCAACAACTTTTTCACGGATTGCCTTTTGGCGCTTGCTCAACTTAGCCATTTACACACCCTCCACTTCGATACCGGCAGCACGTGCACTTCCGGCGATGGTGCGCACAGCGGCATCCATATCTGCCGCAGTAAGGTCTGGCATCTTCATTGTTGCAATTTCTTCCAGCTGGGCACGGTTAACCTTGCCAACTTTTTTCGTGTTCGGAGTGCCTGAGCCACTTTTCACACCCGCAGCTTTCTTCAGCAAGAATGATGCTGGCGGAGTTTTAGTTGTGAAAGTGAAGCTGCGGTCAGCGTACACAGTAATAACGACAGGAATCGGCATACCGTTTTCCATGCTCTGAGTTTGAGCATTGAACGCCTTACAAAATTCCATGATGTTAACGCCGTGCTGACCCAGCGCAGGACCAACCGGGGGACTTGGGTTAGCGCCACCTGCGGGCACCTGAAGCTTGATATAAGCCTGGACTTTCTTAGCCATTGTTTTCTCCTTTTGGGTATTAACGCCTCTGGGCCTCGCGGCCTGTCAACGGCTCCCCGTTACTTTCAAAACCTGCGCAATACGCAGGTTGTGCTTAGGTCTTTTCTACTTGGCCGAAATCCAATTCGACGGGCGTAGAACGACCGAAAATCAGTACCGCCACATGCAGACGGTTTTTCTCGTAATTCACCTCTTCAACAACCCCATTAAAGTCGTTAAAGGGGCCATCAATAACACGAACCATTTCACCTGGCTCGAACAAGGTTTTGGGCTTGGGTTTATCACCGCTTTCTACGCGCTGCAGGATTGCGTCTGCTTCTTTCTGCGTAATCGGCGCAGGCTTATCCGCCTTACCGCCTATAAAGCCCATGACACGAGGTGTTTCTTTCACCAAGTGCCATGTGTCGTCATCCAGCTCCATTTCGATCAAAACGTAACCGGGGAAGAACTTGCGCTCGCTCTTGCGCTTTTGACCGCCGCGCATCTCAACCACTTCTTCAGTGGGAACAAGCACTTCTCCAAAACGGTCTTCAAAGCCCGATAGCTCAATGCGCTCTTTCAGCGCAGACGCTACCTTTTTTTCGTAGCCGGAATAGGCGTGAACTACATACCAACGTTTAGCCATAATCTAGCCCTCAGCCTATTACCAACGAGGCCAACCAACCGAGCAAGGTATCGAGCCCCCACAAAATCAGTGCCGCCACAATCACAAATGCAACAACGATTAACGTCGTTTGTGTGCCTTCTTGGCGGGTCGGCCAAACAACTTTGCGAATCTCGTTGCGAGCGCCTTTCAGCAGGTCAAAAAATGCTGCCCCACGGCTGGTTTGCGCCGCGACAAAGCCAGCAACGACTGCCAGCACCAGCAACGCGATTACGCGATACAGCAATGACTCATCGGAGAAGTACATATTGCCGCCAACACCTGCGGCAACCAGCAGGGTTACAACTACCCACTTCAAGCCATCAAGGCGACTTTCGTCTTCTGCCTTCGCTACCATCTTGTGACCGTATCCTTTTTGCTAAGCGCAAAACACCACTTCGCATGCGCGAAGCGGTGTCAGCGTAAGTGGCAGGCCAGGAGGGACTCGAACCCCCAACAGCCGGTTTTGGAGACCGGTGCTCTACCAATTGAACTACTGGCCTACAAACGCCGACCCAAGGCCGGCATTTACTCTTTACTCTACGATTTTCGCTACCACGCCGGCGCCGACAGTACGACCACCTTCACGGATTGCAAAACGCAGACCTTCTTCCATCGCGATAGGCGCAATCAATGTCACGTCCATTTTCACGTTGTCGCCAGGCATTACCATTTCTGTACCTTCTGGCAGCTCACACGCACCAG
>Ga0208817_100048_pt1 | contig 55213 bp, 48 predicted proteins | sample Virmet3819_2500_FD_185741 | JGI IMG/M metagenome (GOLD analysis project Ga0208817, IMG submission 185741) | Marine viral communities from the Southern Atlantic ocean transect to study dissolved organic matter and carbon cycling - metaG... | ecosystem: Environmental > Aquatic > Marine > Oceanic ... | reverse complement strand
TCCCACCCCCGCAGTATCCTCCACCCTGGTCAGCCTGATTTTTCCTTGCTTTTCCTAAGTTTTCCTGCTGTTTCCTTGGCACGCGTCTGCGTGCATGGGTCGATTAGAATGAAAGATCTGGCGCATGAGGCAGTATCGAGCGTACACGCCTTGGAGAAGGGGGCCACTGGATTTCAAGTCGCGCCGGGGGTGGGGGAAGCCACAATGGTTCGGCTCCCCCAGATCAGGTAGAGTATAAGTTTACAGATCAAAAAGGTGATTGCTTCTGGTAACATCCCAACTTTCAAAACGAGAGGCTATTATGAAAGACAACGGAGCGCCCCCGAAGCCAGAGGTTGTTCAGTTTTACTCAGAGGGAATCGACTGCCGCGCATTTGTAGCCTTCGGGGTCAAAGGCCTAAACATGAAATCCTGCCAGATTACACTCAAGCCAGGGGACAGGGTGAAAATTGAATACATTGGGGACATCACGCGTGTATTCATCAACAAAGAGATCTCTTTCGATACTGACCGGCATAGTGCTGTTGCGATCCAGGGCCTACTGAATGGACCCGCTAACGAAGGATAAGTCGATCATGGAAATAAACACCTCGCTATCGCCAGCACAGGCACGCTTCGCACTCTGGCTAGAGGAGCGAATGCCTGAATTCCTGCCACTTTTTGATTTTCGGGAACGCGCATATAACGAAGAGGTCGTCAATCGCTATTTATCGACCGCTTCACACGGCGAAGCGATAATGGCTCGATTTGTCCTGGGAGTATGGCTTGGCAAGAACGACTTTAACTTCGACATCCTAGACGCAGCATCCTTGTTGGACTACCGATATAAGACAGTCATCTCTGCCTGGCTCAGCGAACCCTTCTGGCCGTAAAGCATAATGTGTGGAACATACGCCTTTAGAAAAGCACCACGAGAGGTCAGGGCACTTCTAAGGGAACATTGGCGCCCGATCGACATACCAGACGATCTTTGGATGCCCAGCTACAAAATTAAACCAAGTCAGTTGGCCCCCGCCATCGTTGGGTATGATGCACCTTCGGTCGAGATGTTGCGCTGGGGCCTACTGCCACATTGGATGCGTGAGCGCGGGAAAGCGCAGATTAACGCAAAGTCTGAAACTGCTGCAGAAAAGCCGATGTTCCGTGCCTCAATGCGACATTCACGCTGTATCATACTTGCTGATGGATTTTACGAACCGAAGGGGCAGAAGCAACCGCGGCCGTGGCATTTCTTTCAGCGAGAAAGTGAGGAGCTTTTAGGGTTCGCGGGTATCTTCACCCACAGTGCCCCCGGTACTGCATCCAGTGCCGGCTTCGCCATTCTCACCACATCTCCGAATGCAGATGTCGCGCCGATACATGAACGGATGCCGGTGATCCTGCGGATGGGGGACTGGGATGATTGGCTGAACCTGACGGTGCCGGTACCGGCGCTGGAAAGTCTCTACAACCCCGATGTCGCACCGAGACTTCAATCTTGGCCGGTACCGGACGATGCCAAAAAGTCCAGCTCCCCAGACGGCCCAAACTGTATCGAAGACCTGCGACCACATGGATAATTTTTGACCACAAGGATGTTTACCATGCAACGTATTCTCATTTTAATCGCCGCGAACTTATTCTTAGCAAGTTGTTCAACGACCCAACAATATTCAACAGCCACGATTTCGGCGACATCTGAACAATGCAAAAACCAGCAGACTAGCGCGGAAATATTCCGGAACGGGGAAAAGGTCATCGTTGAATACTTCGACCGGAGATCCGGTACATATCGCTCTTACCCTGTCATAGCGATTGGGACATACAGCTACAGCGAACATCGGCAGCGCGAGTTCGAGGAGTCAGAAAATGGGATCTCCGTGCCGCATTACAAAAATGGGAACATAAACATTCAAGTAGAGACGCCGGAAGGTAAATGTTTCGTCCCTCTCCTCACTGTGGTGAAACAGCTCTATCAACGCCCAGGATCTGCCAAGTGGTTTGGAATTGATCGCAACGGAGAGGCATTCGGAAACGCCACACTGAACCATACGCTTCATTTCACCCTTTTTGACCGATCAAACAAAACCGCCGTCCTATCCAATCGAATTCACTCTGCCTTCAACCGCTTGTACATTGCTGATGAATCGTTCACCGCCGCGGAGGAAGCTGAGATGCAAAGCGCCCTGGAAGAACTGCAGGCTGCTCAACGCTATGCCGCCAAAAAAGCTTTGTCTGAACTGGAAAATGAGGAAGCCGACAGAATTCTAAAGGCAAAAACACGCAAAGACACGTTCCAAAATTGGAGGTTAGCAAGCGCGGATTTCATGGCCGATGTCAAAGTAGGGGACCAAGTCTGCAAGTATGGCCCGCTTACATACCATTCCGCATTTCATGGGCAAAAAAAAGGAGATGAGGACGGCTACCTTGTGGCCTCAGTGAGCGCCGTTGCCTCAGACCGGAGACGGATTAAGCTACTTATTGAGGGCTTATGGCCTGGCTTCAAGGGCGATAAGCATTTCATTACCGGCGTTCCGAGAGTAGGGGATATCAAAGCCGCAGCTGGCACCCAATTTTGGGATTCAGCCAGCGAGTGGGGTATATGTGACTATTAGGCATTAATAAAAATCTTCAGTCCGAACCGGACGCTCTTATCGTCGGCGAAATCCGGCACCTTGTTGCGGAGGGCGCCGATAAATTCTCCAAGTGACGCCGGAGTATCTGGACTCACCTGGTACTCATTTACCAGTCCACCAGGCTCTTCCACGATAACTAAACCACGCCAGAGCCTGACCTCTTTGGCATAACGCGCTGAAATCATTTTCGTCCCGGCATCAGAGCAAAACTCCATGACGAGGCGCGGCCGCTTTTTCTTTTCGCGAATCCGGCGTTTCCTTGACTTCGCCAACTCAAACCTCCGTTGAACCAATCCACAGCTCGCCAAGCACGGCGTCATAGTAATGATCGTCGCCATTATCATTCACTGTCAATTCTGGACGCAGAAGTAGCTTGCTGTGAGTCCAGCCCCCCTCTGGGGCTGGTACGGTATGAACGATTTCCGTCCCATCTTCAAGAATGCGCAGTGGCTGATATTCCTGCCCCAATAAAATGTTTGGCTCACCAGGGCGGTGATCGCTAACAAGTGTAATAGTTTGATGTGCCATTTTAAGTGCTCCAAATGCAGCCTTGTTTCTCCTGCACGAATAGTTTCAGAGTGAAACCATCAGAGTCAATGAAGTTTAGGGCAAAGCACAATGCCCTATTTATAGCTTACATTTTGACAAAACAGGCAGGGAGAAAAAAACACTACTAATTAAGTGTTTTTAAGGGGTTGCTAGTTTAGAAATCCATGAGAATTTGAAAGTGAGCCTACAAAAATTAAAGGCCAAACCAACACACTTTCAAAGGATTTCTATTATGACGACTGCACTCCAATTGCACACTGTTTCACCCGAGCAGACTATGGCCGACTTGTCTGAACAGCTTATCCAGTGGGCCAAGGAATACTACCTCCATGACGCTCCGACAGTCTGCGACCAAAAGTATGATCGTTCGTTTAGAGAACTTCAGCAGCTCGAAAAGCTGTACCCCGAGTACATCAACCCCAACGCTCCAACTCAGCGAGTCGGTGCAGGTCGTCTACCTTCATTCGCAGAGGTTCGCCATGCTTCACCAATGCTCTCTCTGAGCAACGCACTGGACATGCAAGAGCTGGGGAAATTTGTAGCTGGAACCAAAGAGCAGGAATGGGTTGCGGAGCCGAAGATCGACGGTTTGGCGCTTTCTCTGTACTACGTCGATGGCAAACTCGCTTATGCAGCGACTCGCGGCGACGGCCAGACAGGCGAGGATGTCACTCACAACGCGAGGACTATCCAAAACATCCCGATCCAATTGAGTGGCCCGCTCATCCCCGCTCGCCTAGAAGTCCGCGGTGAAGTGTTCATGCGAAAATCGACGTTAGCACGGTTGAATAGCAAGCCTGGCAGCGAACGTAAATTTGCCAATTGCCGCAACGCGGCAGCCGGTACAATGCGCCAGCTTGATTCCGCTAAAGCCATGCGCCGCCCTCTAGACTTTTTTGCTTACTCAATCGCGGAATGTTCGGGTCTTCCTACCGGGTACTCCACTTCTCCAACAGAGGAGTACCACTCCACTGCGCTCAGCTATCTCAAAAAAATCGGCTTTCAGGTTAATGAGCACACGAAGGCCCTCACTAGCTCGGAAATGGAACGCTATTGCAGAGAGCTTTCTGCCTTACGTGACGACCTCGACTACGATATTGATGGCATCGTATTCAAAGTTAACTCGCTACGCGCTCAAGCTACGTTGGGTGCCGTTTCACGCGCCCCTCGCTGGGCTATTGCATACAAATTCCCCTCCCAGAGACGGGAAACCACGCTGAACGCAGTCGATTTTCAGGTAGGCAGTTCCGGGACATTAACCCCTGTCGCCCGACTGGAACCCATCTCCCTTGGTGGCGTGACGGTATCCAACGCGACGCTACACAACATGGAGGAAATCGAACGCCTCGGATTAGCAGTTGGCGACACGGTGATGGTATCTCGCGCAGCAGATGTGATCCCGAAAGTTTCTGAGGTCTCTCACCGACCGGACAATCGAACCCCCATCGTCATGCCAGCGAGTTGCCCATCATGCTCCAGCCCTGTCGTTAAGGTAGATAACCAAGTGGCATACCGATGCACTGGTGGCTCGGCCTGTCCTGCGCAAGCTGTCGCACTTATCAAACGATTTGCCCGGCGTGATCTGATGGATATTGACGGTCTTGGCGAAAGGCTGATCGAGCATCTGTACGAAGCGGGCCTTATTCAGCGCCCAAGTGACTTATATCACCTATGTTTTGATGCCGTCGCCAAGCTACCTGGAATGGGTCATAAGTCCGCTGAAAAACTCAAGCAAGGCATCGAAGCCAGCAAAGAAACAACGCTTGCCAAGGTACTGGCGGCTCAACATATCCGAGAAGTGGGGAGGAGTGCTTGCCGGGAGCTGACCAAACACTTTAACAACGATCTCGATGCGATTGTCTCAGCCAACCGCGATGAACTCCTGTCCGTGGAGCTATTCGGCCCTGTGATGGCTGACATGGCCTACAAGGCGTTCCGAGATGTCGAGACCCTGGATGAAATTAACCGCCTTCGACTTGCCGGGGTGCGCTGGTTGGAAGGTGGTCAACCAGCTTCCGATTCAGGGGCGCTCAACGATGAGGTCTGGGTGCTTACCGGCACGTTTAGCACGATGACTCGAACAGAGGCAGAGGCCCTTCTTACTGCCAAAGGCTGCCGGATTGCCTCATCGGTAAGCAAGAATGTCACGACCGTATGTGCCGGTGCAAAGGCTGGTTCAAAGCTCGCAAAAGCCGAGAAGTTGGGCATCAAGATCGTTGACGAAAGCCACCTGTTGTCCGTCCTGGAATCCTAACAATCACCTATCCTGCCGGGGCTCGCCCCGGCTCATCAAACCTGGAGAATGCTGATGATCCTAAAATTCAAATCAAGTGATGTGAAAACCCTGGTAGATCACGCGAAGAAGCACCCGGAGTGTAATGCCACCGTCGAAACCATTGCTAATCCTCGCTTCTGGAAACATGGCGCAAAGCCCAACCAAAGCGGCTTTATTCACCCGTCCGACATCGATACAGCCAAAATCCCAACCACACTTCAGCTTGTGATCGGCTACGGGGTATATCTATTCAGTCCTTCGACAACCCCTTTACTCGACGACAACGCGATTATGGATGGCCCAGATGATACCCCTCACTTCCGGGTGTATGCGGAAGGGTGCCGCCCATCCGGGGATATTGAAAAGCTTGCTAATACCCTGGACTTGCTCGGAACTAACGATTTCCAAGCCTCACTTCCAATTGAGATGTTCGAGGCTCCTCTTTTTCATGAGGACTTCATTAAACTGGCCTTCTCCCAATGGAGTATTCGCCTTCTCAGCAAGGATGAATTACATGCTACGTTTTAGGGGAGAGACCTCTGCCCCAAAATCGGTATTTTTTTGGCGCATGAGCTGCGAAGATGCCCGGAAACTGCAACCTTTGCCGATTCGATGGTCTACCATAGACGCACAATTCGCTATGGAGGAGTAATCAGATGGACGTATTAAAAAAAATGGGAGTGGTGCTCACCCTTTCGGGCACGGTGCTACTTGGCGGCTGCGCCTCTGGTCAGCACATCACCACATCTGATGGCACATGCTTGACCTGCATGAACAATCCTTTCACGGGAAAGGCCGTCAACTACGACCCGAACCAGCACCCTGAGAGTGCGGTTACTGCCAGCCAAAGTGTATCCAGTCACTCCAACTTCAGGATGGAAGCGGTAGAAATCGTGAACCGAGGCTTTAAGTCCTTGCCACAGGACAATCTCCGCTTTCGGGATAGAACAGATTTTGTCCACACCGACGGGATTATCATAGGTGAAGCAATCTGGGCACCTTCAATTACTGCTCTGAAATTGAAACAGTTCTTTGGTGTGAAGTCCCCTGAAGAAATGCGGGCTCAAGGCATGGCCCAAGAGCAAATCCGTCAAGCGTTACAGGACAAGCCTTACCGTCAGGCTGGCGACACTTACTATATGGGCGGCACATTTAATGGCGCTGCCGGTCCCATCACGGGCGTCATCGCAGTTTATCCCAATGCTCATGAGCGCAACCGCTCGCTCATTGGCATAGAGGTGATCGGCTATGACAAGGCTTATGCAGACACGAAAAAGTCTCAGGCTGGCCTGCATAACCTGGTGTTACAAGCAATCAACTACAACAAGTCCAACTAAGGGTTGCTGGTTCCAAAAGGTGAGGTAGCTTTAAATTGAACACACCATTAAAGGACTAATTCGATGAAACTCCTCGCCTTATTAACTTTCAGCATCCTGATGGTTGGCTGCGCTTCAGGACAACACACATACACCAAGGACGGGACTTGCATTAGCTGCATGAACAACCCGTTCACAGGAAAGCCAGTCAACTATGACCCAGCTGTAGATTCTCCGTACAGTCCTCGCCAACTTGCAGCCCAAGAACAGGAAGCTACCCATTCTGCGGGGAGTATCGGCTTTGAAGTGCCTTACAGCGTAGAACACGCCTATTACGTGGTACAACGTGAGTTCAGCTTTCCAACACCACTCGACGATGAATTCCATCGGGCAAAGACCGACCCCATTGACCCAGAAATCAGGAAGCGCCGAAACCGGAATTTCGACGTGCCAACAAAGTTCAGGTACGCGCAGGGCTTTCGACAGCATGGGGATGTATACCTAGTAATTGGCACGAAAATTCAGCGTATCGACCACCGCACCAGCAGAATTACAATCAGCTATCTTTCTGATGACCCGTCGCTTGAGGTGTGGGATATGTCACGCTCATTACGAGAGCGGGTTTTGAGCGCCTTGGAATATTATGGCTGTGACTCAAATATCAACCGGGACTACGACAACAGGTACCGCTACTCAGATCCTTGCTAGGGAAGGGGGGAACAATGACTGACTATTTGTTTTTTGGTGCTGCGGTATCCAAGATAGACGAAGATTTTCAGCACTATCTCCAGCGCGCCCACAAAGAAGGTCATCACCCGCTTTGCCTGTGTAAATCACCGGCCGTCCCCATGTACGTCTCCAGGGTGAACAACTCATTCATTCTAAAGCGTATGCCTAATCGAGGATCTGAGCATCACCCCGATTGCGATTCATACGAGATCCCGGTCGGGCTTTCGGGCCGTGGCCTTGTTCAAAATAGAGCGATTGTAGAGGATCACGACTCCGGCTTAACTTCGCTCAAGCTAGGGTTCCCTCTATCCAAGTCAACGTCCAGCCGTGACCCTATCACAGCCAGCCCCACGGAGAAAAAGACTGTCCAGGCCGACCCTGCAAAGCTATCCATGAGGGCCTACTTCGAGTACCTATACGAAGAAGCCGGTCTAACCCGGTGGTCCCCCAAGATGAGTGGGAAGAGGAACTGGCACATTGTCAGATACCATTTGCTTCAGGCCTCACAGAACAAACTCTCCCGCCGCAGTCCTCTTGCCGAGTGCACCTGGATTCCTGAAGTCTTTTCAGTAGAAAAAAAAGATGAGATCGCCAGCCGCCGCCGGCGCTTCTTCGCGAATATGAAACCGGCAAAGGGAAAAACACCTTTCGCACTACTCATTGGGGAAATCAAGGCCATTGAAACATCAAGGTTCGGTGGCAAGCTGGTTGTTAAACATATGCCTGACGCACCTGTTTATATGGCGGAAGATGTTTATCGTAGAGTAAACAAGGCCTTTGCAGCAGAAATAGCCCTCTTTGAGGAAGACGAAACCATTCATCTGTTGGCGATGATGACTTTCTATCTTTCCGCTTCTGGGAACCCCCAAGTGGAAACCATTACCCTTATTACAGTGGACCAAAATTGGCTACCGTTTGAGTCCCTGGAGGAGCGGGAACTGCTCGAAAGGCTGGTCACTGATGGCCGTTATTTCATTAAGTCTATGCGTTATAACTTGTCATCTTCTGATGTTATGGCCTCTGTCATCATTACCGACACGAAGCCAGAGGCGACGGCATTCTACATCATCCCTATGGGTGCAACTGAGTCCTACTATGATGAGCTTGACAGCCTGGTTAAAGAGGCGGGGATTCCTGCTCACATTTGGGACGCAAATGAAGACACGGCCATGACACTACCTCCGATCAACAACCCCGCTGTGAATGCCGCAACTGGCCCCCAGACTCCGGCTGATCCAGATACTGGGCCTGATCACTTTGACGATTCCGATTACATTCCAGATCACAACGATGCGCCATTTAACCTTTATGCGGACGAGGAAGAAAATCTATAAAACCTGCAGGAAGAGCACTTGCTGGTTATGGAGACCGTGGTATCTCTATATAAGACACCTTTAATCTATGGAATTATGACTATGCTCTTTCAATTTGAAAATGGACTCGAAATTCAAAAAACGCGTATCGGTGCTGAAGTTCTCCGTTCGGGCTTTTATATCGACCACACCGGCGACGAAACTCCTACCACCTCACAACACTCTACTGTAGGCTTTCACCGCATAGGGCTACCTGAGATCGTCGTGAGAGGCGTCTCACTCGACTGCGCTCAACAAGTCCTCTCTGGACTCTACCTGGCTGCCCAAATCGGGTTGGCCGAGCTAACCAAAGGAAACCAACTCGAAGAACTCTTCGACCGCGAAGTGCACTTCACCAGTGTTTCTCCTGCCGTCAAAAAATCTGATTTCCTCGCGGCTCGCCTCTACCACGGCAACTGGGACTTTGATGTGCTTGAAATGTGTCAAGGACAGACTAAGAAGATGTATCTTGCGTGTTTAACGAGAAAGGTCAAGGCTATCTGATTTATTCTTTTACTTCTATATGCTTATATGCCAGCCACTCAAGTTCACCGAGCAAACCTAAAAAAGCTCGCCAATACCCTTTATAGTCACCCCCAAGTATCGAAGCAGTCTTCAGGAAACTTGCAATGAAAGCCAACTCAAGAGCAAATAATATCTATCTACCCTTGGGAGGCCGTGGTTGTGGCTTCTGAGTATTTCCCTTCACACTCCGCTCAGGGGGCCTGGGGGGTGGAGGCGGCGGTGCTTGCTTGGTCATTGCTACCACTCTCATTGTCATGTAAGTAAAACGGAATTGCCGCTGCAAATGCTAACAATACTGAAAACATTAGCGCCACAATGGATCGGTAAATATTGTAAGAGCGTCTGTCGTTGTTTATCGCGTTCTCGGATGCAAACTGCGCATAATAATCGAACAAAAAATCATCGAAGTGTTTTTGCGTCAGCTTTTCGCCGCCATCAAATTCCTTATAGGTCTCTTCAAGCTCAACATAGTAGTCCTCAATGGTACGTGCAACAGGTAGCAACTTGTCATCGTGACCAAACCAGGCTAGCCGGAAAAACCATGCCCCGGCCAACAAGGCAAATGATGCCAGGGAAAACAGCAACCAGAAACAAAGCGTAGCCATGCCGGGATCATTTGGCTTGGTTTCTGAATTCAGCATGAACGCTAAAAATGCGATGATCGCCAGCATTACTGTGAACGGCAGGCTCAGGCGGGCGCTGACCTTTTCAATACGCTCCAGCTCATGGAAGTAGAGCTTCTCGTACAGTACAAACCTATCCTTTTTCTCCACGAAGGCTCCTTGGTTACGGCGTCACCTAGGCGAAAATTGTACCACCGTGCACCATCTTTCTCCGGTAAGTAAAGCACATGCCTGACTATCTGATTTCATTCACACTACGAACGCCTTCCGAGCCCAGGAGATCCCCCTTGCACCGTTGGGCCACGCGGAGGCTTATCCCCCTCGTATGTGGTCCCCATTGAGGAACGATGTTTTCGGGACTGGTTCTTTTCACCAGCGGTAGGAGGGCGTCCGTGAACGCGCTTGAAGTGCTGAAGAAATTCGCCAGAAGGTACACTTTCCTTGCATTGTGCGCAGTACCTTTTTCCTTGCTTATTTTTTGATTTTTTCTTTTCAGAGGCAGCGGTACTTTTCTTGGCAGGCTCAGCTTTCTTTGTTTCTCGGATCATCAAGCGCCGATTGGAAGCGAGTTGACGCTCCATATTCGCTATTAGGCTTTTTAATGACTGCTCCTCATCCTTCGTGAGTTCAAAGTGCAGCGTGATATTCGCAAGCCCCTCCAGGGTTTTGCGCTGATCGCTAATAATAGAAGCAAGATCCAGTCTTTCATCATCCATGGGTCCACCTAAATCGCTCAGCGCAGCCCGGGGCTACAAGCGATCGCTTGATCTGTAAACAAACTTTACTGTAAAACAATTTTCTGCAATTATCAGGGTTTTTCACTGCTTCTGAGGTAGCCTTACACGCACCGGCCCATGAAAAAAGATAAATACGATATATTACAGCGGCTTACGGTGATCGAATTGCTCGCCCTCTGGGAGGGGCGACTGGTGACAAATCGCTTGGTGAACTGGTTTGGCATCAGCCGGCAGCAAGCGTCTGGCGATATTCGGCGCTATCTCACCGAACATAATCCGGGCTCTTTGATCCACGATCCCAGCCTCAAGGCCTATGTTCCGTCACCGACGTTCAAGCCAGTATTGACCCACGGTCACGTCGATGAATACTTCGATATGCTCTCAGGGCATAGCAGCGATACCACTTCAGCTGTCATTGAGCCTGAGGATTGCCTGGCCGGGGTGAGACTCCCCGATCGTGCGGTCAGGCCAGAAGTCGTTCGGGAAGTGGTCAATGCCTGCCGCACCGGAAGCAGTCTCAAAATCGTCTACGCATCAATGAGCAATCCCGCATGGGCAGAGAGGGTCATTTCGCCTCACTCTCTGGTGTATACAGGGTTTCGCTGGCACATCAGGGCCTATTGCCACAAACGCAACGAGTTCCGGGACTTTTTGCTGTCCCGCATCGACAGAGTTCCGAAATATTCTGAATCACCGGCGCCCCCATCATCGGAAGACACGCTCTGGCAGGAATCGGTCACCATCAATCTGGTGGCCAATCTTAAATTGAGTGAGGTACAGCGTTCACTGGTGGAGGTGGACTATGGGATGCCAGAAGGGCGCCTGCAAATCGTTGTCCGCAAGGCCCTTGCTCATTACACGATCCAGCGTTACCAAGCGGCTATCACTCCGGAAGAAGCCCAGGACGAACTACGGTACCCACTGATGCTGCTACCTGATGACCGCAAGAAAATTGGCCCCTACCTGTTTGGCGCAGATGTGTGAGGTGGCATGACTGAGAACTTTCGTTACGACAGTGATCTCACGGGCGGCTCGCTAATGGTAAGAGAGAGCCGGGTCATTGCTGACCTGCTGCTCAGCCAGGCTGAGCCCGAAACATGGGATCACGCTATCCGTGTCGAAAATCGCCTCCAGAAGCCAACCGCCGCCTCAGCCAAACGCAACGCGCAGGCGATCAGAAAGCGCCTGGAGCGCCTGGAACCGGAATTCTGGCGCGCTATACGTGATGGCGACGAAGAACTGGCCACCCAAGCCTCCTATTGCGCCTCCCTGGAACGCAACCTCCTCCTCGTGGAATTTGTTGAGTCAGTCGTAAAGGATGCGTATGTCACCCGTGCCGACAAGCTGGCCTTTTACCTTTGGGAGGAGTTTCTCGACCACCAGGCCAATCGAGCGCCTGAAATCCTGGATTGGAAGGCCTCAACGCGGAAAAAAATGGGGCAGGTCGCTTTCCGGATTTTGGCCGAGGCGCATTACCTTAAAAACACCCGAGACACCGCGCTCCAGCATGTCTTGGTGAGACCTGAAATTCGCATAATGCTAGAAGACTCCTACAGGCATCGCATATTGCAGTGCCTGGACGTGTCCGCTCGACGCGCTCAATAAAAAGGACTGCAATGGACGCCGCACTCAACGAACGACTAAATCAGATACCGGCAAAGATCCTCGCTGACGAGTTCCTGAAAGGGCAGGGTTTGGGTAACGAGATCGGCTTCTGGATATTTGATTACCAGCCAGAATCCGAGCTCCAAGTACGAGAGTACGTCACATTTCTCGAAGAGATGCTGGCAAAGAAGCACGCTCACCTGAAGGTTGCACACATCAATTTACTGTCCGCTCTGATCGATTACTTAGGTGATCGGGGTTTCTTGGACAAAGCGATCAGCCTACAGCAGGCAAAAGGCGACGACGCCTTGCTCAGTGCCCTAAAAGGCCCCCTGCACATGGACAAATTCGTCCCCTATTTGAATGACCGCTACAGCGCTGATAAAGCCAATCTCGTTTTGATGTCCGGCGTCGGCTCGGTTTGGCCAATGGTTCGCGCCCACAACATTCTGAACCGCCTGCACTCTGTCCTCGGGCATGTACCGCTGGTGCTGTTCTACCCTGGCTACTATGACGGTCAAAGCATGAGCTTATTCGGGCGGATTCCCAGCAATAATTATTACCGGGCCTTTAAGCTCGTACCTTGAGCCCTATCGCCTATAACGACAACAGAAAGAGAACGCACTCACATGAATATTAAGGAACTCTTCGTCAAACCATTGGATCGGTCAATTAACGGCGTTGTGAAGGCTGACCAGAATGATGATGCCACGGTGTATCAGGAATTGGACGAGTATGTCGTCACCAACGAACTTGAGCGCCACTTTCGAGATTTTTTCCAGTCTTATGCCACCGACCTGAAAGATCCGTCGATTGCGAACCGCGTTGGGGTTTGGATCTCAGGCTTCTTTGGCTCGGGTAAGTCGCATTTTCTGAAAACACTGTCGTATATCCTGGCAAACAGACCGGTTCATGACGACAACGGCAATGAAAGATATTCGGTCTCTTTTTTCGACGATAGCAAGGTCCGAGACGCGTTTATACGCGCCGACATCGACAAGGCCGTGAGCACTCATGCAGACGTCATTCTGTTCAATATCGACAGCAAGGCCAGCTCAAATGACGACGGCAACCCGATTCTGAATGTCTTCCTTCGGGTATTTAACGAGCACCAGGGCTTCAGTGGTGACCATGCCCACATTGCCCACATGGAGCGCCATCTGTCTCAGAAGGGAGTGTATGAGGACTTCAAGGCGGCTTTTGAGAGATCTTCCGGCCATTCCTGGGAATCGGAGCGAGACGGCTTTCAGTTCTATCAAGATGACGTAGAGGCCGCAATTTCAGAGGCTTTGAAAATGTCACCCGAGGCGGCGCACAAGTGGTTTGAGGCATCGGAAGAGACCTTCAGCGTTTCGGTAGAAAATTTCTGCCATTGGGTAAAGGAATACTTAGAGGAACAAGGCAAAGACAGCCGCATTCTCTTCCTGGTGGATGAAGTCGGCCAGTTTATCGGCAGCGATACCAAACTGATGCTGACACTGCAGACCCTTACCGAGAATCTTGGAACGATTTGCAAGGGACGCGCCTGGATCATCGTCACCTCGCAAGCGGACATGGACGCGGTATTGGGTGAATTGTCGTCGTCCAAGGCCAATGATTTTTCCAAGATCGCCGGTCGCTTCAAGACGCGGCTTTCTTTGTCCAGCTCGAACACCGATGAGGTCATCCAAAAGCGCCTACTGCGCAAAACCCCTGAAGCGACCGAAGCACTGAAAGCCGTCTTTGAGCAAAAGGGCGACATCCTGAAAAATCAAATTACGTTCGATCGGTCTGGACCGACGCTCAAGAACTTCGACGGCCCGGACAGCTTCGTCAACAACTACCCCTTTGCACCCTATCACTTTCAGCTTGTGCAGAAGGTCTTTGAGGAGATCCGCAAAGTCGGCGCGACTGGCGCTCACTTGGCGTATGGGGAGCGTTCCATGCTCGATGCCTTCCAGATGGCGGCCGGTGCAATTTCAAATGAAGAAATTGGGGCCCTGGTCCCAATGCACCGCTTCTATAGCGCGGTTGAGGGCTTTCTGGATACGGCCGTAAAGCGCACCATCGATCAGGCCGGGGAAAACGCTACGCTGGATAGCTTCGACGTCCAGATGCTCCGAACACTGTTCATGATTCGCTATGTTGATTTAATCAAAGGCACCCTAGACAACCTGGTTACGTTGTCCATTGAAAAAATCGACGACGACAAGCTGGGCTTGCGTAAGCGTATCGAGGAGAGCTTGCAACGCCTTGAAAAGGAAAGTCTGATCACCCGTAATGGCGATGAGTTCCTGTTCCTGACCAACGAAGAAAGGGACATCACTCAGAAAATCAAAGCCACAGAGATTTCCAGTTCGGAAGAAAACAAGGAACTTAGCAACCTGATCTTCAAAGATCTTCTTCGAGATACCAACAAGTATCGCCACCAACCCAACAAAATGGATTACAGCCTTGGCCGGTATCTCGACGCCCATTCGCTAGATGGCAAGTACGAGACGGACCTGAGAGTCGAAGTCATATCTCCCCTGGACAGCGATTACGCGCTGTACTCAGAGGCGGGCTGCATCAATAAAAGCTCTGAAGGTGATGGCCTGATCCTGTTCAAGCTGGGCGACGACAAACAATTTTTCAGTGAGCTGAAAACCTGGCTGCGAACCAATAAATTCATCCGTCTGAATGATGATGGCTCCCAGGCGGACATCACCCGCATTCTGGCCGACCGTGGCAGGGAGAATCAGGAGCGTAAGAAACGACTGCGCGCGCGCATCGAGGATATTTTTCTGAGTGCCGAGGCCTACGCCCTTGGTCAGCATCTCGCCTTATCATCGGCTAATCCCCTGAGCAAACTGGACGAAGCCTGTCGCTACCTGCTGGAAAACACCTACACCAAGCTGAGCTACATTAAGGTCTACCAGCAAGACCCCTGGCGAGAGCTCAATGCGGTATTAACGGTGGATGATATTGGTCAGATTGGCTTGTCCCTGGAAGGCGAAGAGGGCAACCCGAAGGCCACGCGGGACGTGGAGCAATACATCGGCCTTCGCGCCAGCGGTACCGAGCGCATCTTGCTGTCCGATATTGTGGACCGTTTCAGCAAGCGGCCCTACGGCTGGCCAGATGCGGAAGTCTTGTTGATCGTAGGCCGGCTCGCCGCAGCTGGGCGGATTTCCTTTCAGCTCGGCGGCGGCACCTTGCCCGTGCGTGAAGCCCTGGAGCCCCTGCAGAACACGCGCCGGAGGCGTGAGGTCTCCATCATCAAGAAACGCCAGACTGATGAAGCGGTGCTAAAGCAGGCACGTAACCTGACTCAGGGCCTGTTCTTTTCGATGGGGCCGGCCACCGAGAAGGAGCTTTTCGAATTCTACACAACCCACTTCAGCAAATGGCTAGCCAACCTAAAGTCCTACAAAAGCAAAACGGATGTTGGCCGCTTCCCCGGCAAGGCGGTAATAGAACAGTCCATCTTGAGCTTGGAACGCCTGCTCAGTAATGACGATAGCTTCGATTTCTTCAAGCAGGTTGTGGATAAAAAGGACGACTACCTTGACCTGGAGGAAGACTATCGCGACATACACGAGTTTTTCAGCAATCAGATCCATACGTGGCAACAGCTTCAACAGGCGCTCCGCCACTTTGATAAGAACCGTCAGGCGCTGGAAAGGGATACGCAAGCTAGCAAGGCCCTGTCGGAGCTGCAAGCTATTGAGTCGGCGAATGCGCCTTACGGGATGTTACACAACGTCGCTACGTTGATCAGTGCGGTCGAGAACGTCAATGAGCAGCTACTGACAGAAAAACGCGCCCATGCCATTAGTCGTGTTGATGAGAAGATCCAGCAGCTTGAAGCCGAGATTGCCAAAAGCGGCATTGGCACACCCGAGTTGAGCAATCGACTCCTCCGAACCCTGCAAATAGTCAAAGCCGACATAGAGGCCGAGACCGGGATTGCCGGTATCTACATGCTGCAAACCGAGACGGCAACCGAGCGCTTTGATGATGGATTGTACGAACTTGAGCGGGCCGTTCAGGCAGAGATCGAGCGTCGGGCTAAAGCCCAGCAAGCCGCCGCCAGTAAACCCGATGGCACGCCTGACACGGGCTCCCCCTCAACACCCGTCCCACAAGCAGCACCTCAAGCACCAGTGGCCAAGCCAAAGCCTGTGGTTGAGGTCAATGTCGCCAGCCTCTACAACAAAACCGGTGAAGGGGTATATCTGGAAACAGAGGAATCCATCGACCAGTTCGTGGAGGCATTGAGAACTGAGCTTCGGGCCGCTATTCGGGCAGACAAGCGGGTGCGCCTCCGGTGAGTAAAAGGGCTTGCATTTTTCATTGCCTTCTGACAGCGTTGTCCCGTGTCCTAGGACGCGGGACAAGCGAGAGGCCGAGATAATGAAAAGTCAAGACATAGTGTTGCTGCTAAAACTGGTTGCACTGCAAAAGCAGGACGTTAGTCCAGAAAGCGCCAGCGCCGCCACTAGAGCCTGGCCGGCGGACTGGCAGGACTGGGAAGACGCCTATTCCGAGCAAACGGACATTGAAGATTTTCTTCCGATGAAGCACGACGCCTTCGGCGAGTATATTGCTTCACGCTACACCGCCCGGCATTTAGAACTTGAAACCGGAATCAGCAAGTCACAAGTGAACCTGGCGCTGAATCGCTGCATGGATGTCGGGCTGGCCAAAAAGGATCGCAAGACCGGTGTACCGAAGGCTAACACCCGAGCTCTCTACGACTTCATTGTGTATGGCTTGAAATACATATTCCCCGCCAGGCCCGGTGAGGTGACGCGAGGCATTGCCACTGCTTTCGCCGCGCCGGTATTGAGTGAAAAGCTGATGAGTGCCGGTGAGCTTGTTCCGGTATGGCCTGACGCCTTCGGAAACACCAAGGGACAGGCTGTGGAGCCCCTGTGTAAATCCGTGCCCTATGCGGTCAGGAGAGACCCTGAAATGTACGCGTTGCTCGCGCTTGTGGACGCCATTCGGATCGGACAACCGCGTGAGGCCAATCTGGCCAGTGAGCAGCTGAGACAGCACATGGAGGTGAAATAGTGTCCAACCTTCCGCTTCTGAACGAAATGCTTGAACAAGTGGCCCTTGCCTTGGGGCCGGAACTACGTGAGCAAATGACGTTTGTCGGTGGCTGCACGACAGGGCTGCTACTGACTGATGAGTTCACAAAAGAACAGGTACGTCACACCGATGATGTGGATCTTATCGTCCACACGATGGGCTACACCGGGTTTGCCGCGCTGCAAGATCAACTTCGACAGCGAGGATTTTCCATTCAGATGCCACCACCAGGGGAGGACCTTCCCATCTGCGCAATGCAACTCGGCGCCCTGCGCGTGGATTTCATGCCGGATGACGAAACGGTCTTGGGGTTTGGGAACCGCTGGTACCAGGCTGCGATGCATACGGCGACACCCTACGAACTGACGCCTGACCTCACCATTAGATTAGTAACACCTGTTTACTTTTTAGCCACGAAGCTTGAAGCATTTAAGGGCCGCGGGAATGGGGACACGCTTGGCAGCAGGGACATCGAGGACATACTTCATCTCGTCGATGGCAGACCGGAATTAGTCGCGGAAGTCCAGATGGCGCCGGCTGAAGTGCGAGCCTACTTTGCCGAGGAGCTGGCCGCCTTACTCGATGACCAATACTTTGAATACGCGGTAAGTAGCCAGGCTGGGGGGAACAGCGAGCGCGAGGAGATCATCTTCAAGCGCCTTGAACAACTGGCGACAGCCCCTTCTGCAGGTCAGAGATAGGCGCCGATATGCAAATTTCTTGGACAAGTCAGCAGGGACGAAAGCGACGGCAAAATAGTGATGCGGCGGCCGTTGGATACTGCGGTGAATTCCTTGTCGCCACCATCGTTGACGCAGCTGAAAAAGAGATCTGTGGAAAGGCAGTCACAGGCACCAATGAACGTGGTGAACGGCTGGCCCAATATTGGGCGACTACCTGCACGGAAGCGATTCTGGGACCCGGGGTGTTTAACGATACTGAATATGTAATTGCGCAGCTCGCAGAGCACCAGAAAGCACTACGCGAGTGCTTTCTCCACGACATCGCCAGCTATGCTGTCCTCATTCTCAACGAAGAGAGTAGGGCATTGAAATGGCTTTTTACCGGCGATTGCCGATTTGGCTTCCAGCACAGTGGTGGCAACATTGAATGGCTCAATACCCCTCACAGACTAGAAAACGCGGAGATCTTTAAGCAGGCCGCCGATCATCCAGAAAAGCCGCTAACGAGCATTGAAAAGCAAATCGCCCAGCACGCCCTTACACAATCCCTCAATGCGCGCCGGTTTCTACTACCAGAGCTAATTGAAGCAAGCCTACCCGCAAACGCCAACGTTATAGCGGCCACCGACGGATTCTGGTGCGAACACCTCTTCACGGGCACCGCGTTGGGCGATTTGGAGGATGACGCCAGCTGGTTAACGATCACACCGGGCAGGCGATCTGTTCAAGAAAAAACGGACACACCGAACTTCCATCTATTCACGGAAGATAGCAAGTAAATACGGATAACTTATGAACACGAGCAACGTAAAAAAATACGCACCGAAAGCCCGTAAAGCCTTTATCGAAGCCATGAGCAAACAGGCTGCGAAATATGGGATTACCAAAAAGAAAATCGAGCCAGCGGAGCAGAAGGGCGACCTGGTTCTGATTGGTGATAGACCGTTTCCGGCGTCGGTTATCAAACCTCGTGAACGCTTGGTAATGCGCATCGAACAGCAAGGCTTCGACCAGGTAATGGAGCATGTGGCCTATAGCTGGTTCAACCGGCTATGCGCTATTCGCTACATGGAGCGTAAAGGGTTTCTTGACCACGGGCGGCGGGTATTGAGCGCGGCTGACGGCAGTGCCGGTGTACCCCAAATATTGGAAGAGTGTCTGGATGTCGAGTTGCCCGGCCTGGACCAGACCAAGGTTAGAGAACTGAAGCTTGATGGCACTAAAGACGAAGAGCTTTACCGTGAGCTGCTACTTGCCCAGTGCCATGCCCTACATCAAGCAATGCCATTTCTGTTTGAGGCGGTCGCAGATGAATCCGAGCTGTTATTGCCAGAAAATCTGACCAAGACCGACTCACTGATTCGTGACCTTGTTGCCAGTGTTCCTGATGAAGACTGGGAGCACATTGAGATTATTGGCTGGCTCTACCAGTTCTATATTTCCGAGAAGAAAGATCAGGTCATGGGCAAGGTCGTGAAGAGCGAGGATATTCCGGCCGCGACGCAGCTTTTTACGCCCAATTGGATCGTTCAATACCTGGTACAGAACTCAGTCGGTCGCCAGTGGCTTCAGACGTATCCAGATTCTCCTCTCAAGGAGAAGATGCCTTACTACATAGAGCCTGCGGAGCAAACACCTGAAGTACAGGAACAACTTGCTGTAATTACCCCTTCGGAAATTGCGCCGGAATCCATAAAAGTGCTGGACCCAGCAGCAGGCTCGGGTCACATACTCGTAGAAGCCTATAAAGTATTAAAAGCTATCTACGAAGAGCGTGGTTATCGAACTCGCGACATTCCGCAGCTCATTCTTGAAAACAATCTCTTCGGTCTGGATATTGATGACCGTGCCGGACAATTAGCCGGGTTCGCGTTGATGATGCTGGCGAGAGAGGACGATCGACGAATCTTCAGTAGGAATATCAGGCTCAATGTTTTGTCCTTGCAGGAAAGCACTAACGTTAACCTCCCATCACTGTGGAAATCATTAAACCTGACAGGCGAATGGCAGAGTGGCACCTCGCAAGGACTATTTGAAGAAGGGCAGCAAGACCTTAGTGCCTATGTAGCAGACAACCGATACCAGCTGCTTCAGAGAACCTTAGAGAGATTCAAGCAGGCTAAAACCTTCGGCTCTTTGATTAATGTCTCTCATGAGGACTATGAGGCTCTGAAGGAGCTTTTCCTTACGCTCTGTGAACTGGAGGGTGCGGGCGACTCAATGCAAAAGGCAGCGGCAGGCCATTTGCTTCCATATATCCATCAGGCGAATTTGTTGGCTCAAAGGTACGATGCTGTTGTGGCTAATCCACCGTATATGAGCGACAAAGGGATGAATGCTGACTTAAAAGCATTCTCTAAATCGTCTTATCCTAAAAGTAAGAGGGACTTATTCGGGATATTTATGGACCGTTCTTTTTCCTTCTTAAATACCGGAGGGTTTAACGCGCAGGTCAACATGCAGTCATGGATGTTTTTGTCAAGTTTCGAGGGTTTACGTGAATACTTATTGCAATCAAAAACATTGATTACGATGGCACATTTTGGCTCGCGTGCGTTCGGACAAATATCTGGAGAGGTTGTTCAAACAGTGGCGTGGGTTTTTCGTAACGAAAATATTCCCAGTTTTCAGCCGACTTTCTTTAGGTTAACCGCTGGTTCGGAACTCGACAAAAGAGACGCTCTCTTGAATAGAGATAGAAAGTTCACATCTTTAAAGCGGGAAGACTTTGAAAAAATACCAGGCAGCCCTATAGCATACTGGGCTCCGGAAAGCATTATAAAATCCTTCATAGATACACCCGTAGTAGCCGATTTATGTGATGCAAGAAAGGGGATGGGTACTGGAGATAACGCGAAATTCGTTCGTTGTTGGCATGAAGTTTCTAAATGTGATCTTTCTCTTTCGTCAACATCCAGAGAAGTTGCTCAAGAGACTCGCAAGAAATGGTTTCCATACAACAATGGCGGAGGCTTTAGGCGTTGGTTTGGAAACTGTGAAGATGTCGTTAATTGGTATGACGACGGTGTTCAAGTAAAGAAGGTAGCAACGGAGAAAAATAACGGCGGTCATTGGTCTCGTTATTTGGTTAGCTTGGATTACTTTTTCCTCCCAGGTGTTACTTGGTCCGATATTTCAAGCAATGACTTTGGCGCAAGATATTTTGGTGAAGGCTTTATATTCTCTAGTGTCGGGATGTGTGCGTTCCCAAAGGATGTAGATCTTTTTGAGATTCTGGGGCTTTTTAATTCAACAGTGGCTCAAGCGATTTTAGATCTAATAGCCCCTACATTGCACTACGGTGTAGGTGAAGTGAAAAAAATTCCAATAAAAAAAGGGGGGGACATTTCCGGTATAAAGCGTCTTGTGAATATATTCATGGATGATTGGAACAGTTTAGAATTTGCATGGGACTTCCGTAAGGATAAATTATTACTTGTCTCTCAGGAAAATAGAAAACTAGCGGAAGTTTACCAGTTATTTAAGGACACCTCTGACAAAATGGTTGTTGAAGCATCTAAGCTAGAAACAGCTAACAATTATCTTTACTCAGATGCATATCAAGTGTTAACGGGAAAAGAAGATGTAAGTCACGAGGATGTATCACTCTTTGCAAATCCAAAGTACCGGTTTGGCGTACAGGATGACATTGATGCCAAATTTCAATCAACCGTGATTGCAGAGTTGATTTCATATACTTTAGGTTGCATGATGGGTCGCTACTCGCTTGATAGGGAGCGACTCATCTATGCCCACTCCGGCAATCATGGTTTCTCAGAATTAATTGAAGAAGGCGCGTTCAAAACTTTTCCAGCAGACGATGATGGCATTATCCCTCTTACTGACCAAGAATGGTTCCCTGATGATGCGACCAATCGCTTTCGGGAGTTTGTTAAAATCGTTTGGGGAGAAGATCACCTTCATGAAAATCTCGACTTTGTAGCAGAGTCCCTCTGTCTGCACGCGATCAAACCGAAGAAATCCGAATCGTCGATTGATACGATTCGTCGGTACCTGTCTACCCAGTTCTATAAAGACCATCTAAAGACCTACAAAAAACGTCCTATCTACTGGTTATTCAGCTCAGGTAAGCAAAAGGCTTTCGAGTGCCTGGTTTATCTGCACCGGTATAACGAAGGTACGCTGGCGCGTATGCGTACTGAGTACGTCATTCCCCTGACAGCGAAGATGGCGGCCTATGCTCAAAAGCTGGAAAACGACAAAGAGGCCAGCGGTTCGGCAGCAGAGGTGAAGCGGCTTGAAAAGGAAATTGCCCAACTGCACAAGCAGCAGGCTGAGCTGAGCGAGTTCGACGAGAAGTTACGCCACTATGCTGACCAGAGAATTAGCCTGGATCTGGATGATGGCGTAAAGGTCAACTACGGCAAGTTTGGTGATTTACTGGCAGAAGTGAAAGCCATTACCGGTGAGGCTCCGGAGGCTCTGTCATGAATCTGAACCAACTTCGAGAGGGCCTTGAACAGGCCTTCTACAAAGAGAATCATCGTCTGGTGTTCTGGTATGACCCGGAGCAATCATTTGTGGAGGAGCTACCGTCCCTGTCTCTCGTGGACGTGCAGATCCTCAATATGGCCAATGAATCAGCATTGGGTACCAAGCTCAAATTGGAGCTGGAAGACAAGGCTGGTAAGTACCTCCTGTACTTCCCATTTGCGGAGCCAGATGTAGAAAAAGACTGGTTGCTTGACATCAAGTTGTACTCCAGATGCTTCTACGCCGATCGCTTCTCAATCATCTTCAATGAGCTTGGACTTCACCAGCAAAGCTTGCGAGAGCACCTTGCCAAGCGAGACAAATTCCTTGCCAGCAAAGCAAGGCTGACGGCACTGCAACGCTATGTTCAACCTGACTTTGATGAGTCTGATCTGGACATGGCCATGATTGCTTCTGTGGTGAAGGCGGAAAGCTGTGACCTCCCTCATGTGATCCTGGCGCTTGCGGAAGAGACGGTTGCGGATGACCTTGGCCTGGAGGCTAACCCAGCTTCACTCAATGAATTGGAAAAGTATGACCTAATCCCTGCATTGGTAAATGCACTTCAGTCCGAAATTGGCTACCCGGCTACGGTAGAGGAGTTAAAGGGTGAAGCGCCATTCAAACTAGGGCATTTCTTTATCAGGTTGCTGGTGACCGGCTTCTGCGAGAGTGTCGGTGATGTTCCCGGCTGGGCGCAAGAATTGGTCATGTCTTCGGCCAGCTCCCGTGCGACGGCCAGAGCACTACTTTCACGCTGGCGAGACAGCTCACGGTATTACAAGGCATTCGATGCTGTGTCCGGGTGGGTTGCAGCCGCGCTACGCATTAAAGACAAGATGGGGATATTCGACACCGACCAGCTCAGCGATGTGGTCACCTTTGAGGCCGTGGAGCAGAAGATTATTGTCGATCTGGCTGTATCCATTCCTCATGCTCCTAAGGGGGAGTTGGAACGTTTCCGCACAATGATAGCGTCGCGCCTGGACGGCTACTGGGCTTCCAAGCATAAAGATGACACGACGCGTCGGAAGTACCGCACCGTTTATACCGCATTGCAGGCTGCTATCGACCTCTTCAGCTTGCGGATTCAGCATGAAAGCGGATTCCACTTTGAAACGAGTGAGGCGCTATACAAGGCTTACGAGAAAGACCTGTACCGTTTCGATATGGCCTACCGTCACTACTGTGAAGCGTCCCTGCGTGCGCATGTTGAGATCCTGAAGAAGCTCGATGACGAAGTGGAGAACTGTTACGCCTACTGGTACATCGACAACCTGGCGAAGAATTGGGGGGATCGCATAGAAGCGGAGCAACGTCTCAGCCAGTGGCGTTTCGCTGACGTACCCAAGCAGCAGAATTTCTTTGAAGATCAGGTGATGCCCCTTTTCTCAAAGGGAACCAAACGACGGGTCGTGGTCATTATCAGCGACGCCTTCCGCTACGAGGCAGCAGTTGAACTGCGGGATCGCATCAACGATAAGCGCTACTCTGAAGCCACGCTATCTTCGCAACTTGGTGTAGTGCCTAGCTATACAACCTTAGGCATGGCCTCGCTATTGCCTCACAAGTCGCTTGCCTACCGTGAGTCAGTCTCAGACGATGTTTTTGTGGATGACCTGTCAACCAAGGGAACTGCATCCAGATCCAAGGTTCTCGCCGCACATGGCGGGATGGCGGTAACGGCAGAAACCGTTAAGGGATGGTCGCGGGATGAAGGGCGAGAGGCTCTTCGGGACCAGGAGTTAATCTATGTCTACCACAATATAATCGATGACCGTAGTGACAAAGGTGGCCCGTCAGAAGTCGATACCTTTAAGCACGTTGAAGATGCCATTGAGGACCTGACCGAGCTTAGCCGCAAGATCCTGATGCACTTTAACACCTCCAGAGTCTTGATTACGGCCGATCACGGCTTTCTGTTCCAGCAAAGCAAGCTGGAAGCCGCCGATCGCACGTCGCCGGCAGAGAAGCCTGCCAATGTGCTGAAGAACAAAAAGCGCTATGTGGTCGGCTTTGGTTTGCCGGACACCAAAGAAGCCTGGAAGGGGTCTACCCAGAATACCGCCGGAACAACCTCTGAGACCGACTTTTGGGTACCGAAAGGAGCCAACCGATTCCATTTCGTTGGGGGCTCGCGCTTTGTTCACGGCGGCATTATGCCCCAAGAGATCGTCGTGCCGGTGCTGACCATCAAGCAACTTCGTGGCGAAAAGGCAGAGAAGCGAACAAAGCGTAAAGTGGGCGTTATCTCCACTAAGTCGAACCTGAAGATGGTGAATAACATTCAGAAATTCGACCTAATGCAGACCGAAGCCGTCAGCGACCTAGTTGTTCCCGTGACAGTATCTGTCGCCATCTATGACGGCGATAGCAAGATCTCCAGTGAAGAATTGGCAACGTTCGATAGCGCCACGGATTCCGTCGCCGAGCGAGTGAAGCAGGTTCGCCTTTCTTTGTCGGGAACAGACTTTGATCGCAAGAAGGACTACTTCCTGGTGCTCAGGGACAAAGATCTGAACACCGAAATAGAGCGCTACAAGGTCACCATTGACCTGGCATTCACTGACGACTTCTTTTAACCCTAATTGACGATAGAGCGTACCAAGCATGGAACCCGGTAACGAAAAAGAACTAGATCAACTGTTGAACGAGCATTTTGGCGGACGGGTGGTTCGCAAAGATCTCACCAAGCTCATCAAAGAAGGCGCCAACGTTCCTGTCTATGTGTTGGAGTATCTGTTGGGCATGTACTGCGCCACCGACGACCCAGAAGTCATCGAGCAGGGCCTGAATAACGTCAAAACCGTCTTGACTGAGAACTACGTTCGCCCAGACGAGGCTGAGAAGGTCAAATCGCTAGTGAAGGAGCGTGGCACCTACAAGGTTATCGACCGGGTGACAGTGAAGCTGAATGAGCGCAAAGATAAGTATGAGGCCTCCTTCAGCAATCTGGGTATCAAGGATGCCGAAATCTCCTCGGGTATCGTCAAAGAGTACGAAAAGCTGCTGGTGGGCGGTATTTGGGTCATTGCGACCCTGAGCTATTACCATGAAGAGGGGCAAAGTGGCTCCCCGTTTGGGGTGACATTGCTCAAACCCATCCAGATGCCCAACATGAATATGGATGAGCTCTTCCAGGGTAGGGCTGCATTAACCGCCGACCAATGGCGAGAATGCTTAATTCGATCTGTCGGCATGGAGCCTGCTGCACTCGGCGTCGATGTGCAGTGGCACATTCTGGCCCGGATGATCCCTTTTGTTGAGAACAACTACAACGTCTGTGAGCTGGGTCCACGCGGCACAGGTAAAAGCCATATTTACAAGGAATGCTCCCCCAACAGTATTTTGGTGTCCGGTGGCCAAACTACCGTAGCGAACCTTTTCTACAACATGAGTTCACGCCGGATTGGATTGGTTGGTCTTTGGGATCTGGTTGCCTTCGATGAAGTCGCCGGCATCTCCTTCAAGGACAAAGATGGCGTCCAGATCATGAAGGACTATATGGCGTCCGGCTCCTTTGCCCGCGGTCGAGAACAGATGGAGGCCTCGGCCTCGATGGTGTTTGTGGGCAACATAAATCAGAGCGTTGAGTCCTTGGTGAAAACCAGTCACCTGTTGGCGCCGTTCCCCGAAGCCATGATCGATTCAGCCTTCTTCGATCGTTTCCACGCCTACATCCCGGGTTGGGAAGTCCCCAAGATGCGCCCTGAGTTCTTCACGAACCGATACGGTTTGATTGTCGACTATTTAGCAGAGTTTTACCGTGAGATGCGCAAGCGCAGCTTTGCCGACGCCATCGAGAAGCATTTCAAGTTGGGGAACAACCTGAACCAGCGTGATGTCATCGCGGTACGAAAAACCGTGTCCGGCCTGCTTAAATTGATGTTCCCACATGGCAAGTATGAAAAAGACGATGTTCGCCAGTGCCTGGAGTATGCACTTCAAGTTCGACGCCGGGTGAAAGAACAGCTCAAGAAAATTGGGGGCATGGAGTTTTACGATGTCCACTTCAGCTATATCGATAATGAAACTCTGGAAGAGCACTTTGTCTCGGTAAAGGAGCAAGGTGGCGGCGGATTGATCCCTGAAGGCCCTGGTAAGCCGGGGTTCCTTCACACCATAGGTCTCAGCAATAAAGGGATGCCAGGGCTGTATCGGCTGGAGCTTCAGGTTACGAAAGGCTCGGGGAAACTGGCCACATCCGGACTATGGAATTCCTCTGCAGCCAAAGAGCAGGTGAAGATTGCCTTTGATTACTTCAAGGCAAACGCATCCAGAATCAGCGCGGGCAGTAAGGTGGGGGAGCACGACTTCCATCTACACGCTGTTGAGCTCCAAAATACCGGGCCCTTCACCCATCTTGCCCTCTCTAGCCTGGTAGCCTTTGCTTCAGGGCTACTGGGCCGCCCAGCTCAATCGCAAATGGTTGTATTGGGAGATATGAGCTTGGGCGGGTCCGTTACGCCAGTTGAAAGCCTCGCCGAGTGCCTGCAGGTTGCTTTTGATGCAGGGGCCAAGAAGGTGGCGTTGCCTATGAGCAGTGCAGCAGACATCCCGACTATACCAGCTGAGCTATTCACCAAATTTCAGACGAGCTTTTACGCAGATCCGGTGGATGCGGTATTTAAGGCGCTTGGGGTGGATTAATGAGAAGCATCGAAAGGACAGCAGGGATGAAAGGACGTTCATGAAACAGGTCGAAATCGAAAATCATTTACGAGAAGTTATCAGCAGGCTGATAACCGAGATTGATCTGGCAACAAAGCAGGGAAGGCTTGATGTTAACCTGATTTCTGAAGATGCCTGGATACCCATCCTGAAGGAGGTTTACCAGTGCCCGAATCTTGTAAATCTGAATAGGAAACACAAGAACTTCCCCGGCATTGATTTAGGAGATGAGCAGGATCGGGTTGCTTTCCAAGTAACCTCGTCCACAGACATTGAGAAAGTCAAATCGACCTTGGAGCAGTTTAAGAAACGCAATTACAAGAATGCCTTTGACGAGCTCTATATATTCACGCTGCGCTCTAAGCAGAAAAGCTACTCTCAGGATGCGATTGATAACGTCATTGGTGATGAAATACGCTTTGATGTGAAGGAACACATCATTGATCCTGGTGACATTTTGGCTGAAATCACCGGATTACGATTGCCAGCTCAAGAGAGAATGTTGCAGGAATTTCGAGCAATATTAGGTGATGTAGAAACATCGGTCAAAGAGTTAGACGCGCCCGAGAATGCTCCGTATATCTTGGTTTCTAATCTCATTGAAGTTACACCTCCAAAGGAATTGTATGTAGCCGAATTGTGCATCGACGAAGAAACAACAATTGCAGCGGCCAAGCGCGATTTAAACTACAGGGGCAGGCGCACGAGTAAGCCTCTTTTGGTGAGGCTGGCTTTACAACTAGCCGGGTTAGACTGTCATGGCTGGGCGATATTTGAGAATCGCATTTTCACATTCTATGACATGGAGCGTGAGTCGGCTTTCAGATCCATAGTAGACGTTGGAAGTATCGAAGATCTAGCGACGGAAGATATTTCACAGCATGAACTCGTTGAATATCAGAATCTATTCAAATATCTGATGAAGGATACACTCCGGGATCAGCTCCAAGCATTCAATGTAAATTGGAGTAAGCAACAAAATCAATTTTACTTTTTACCTAATGAAAAGGACTCTGAGCAGAGAAGGGAGGAATGGGTTGGTAAAAAGCTATCACGGAGAAGAGTTTTTGAGAAGAAATACCAGACAAAAGACCCAACAAAAGTAGCCTTTTTCAAGCACCTGGCATTTGACATCTCATTTATTGATGTCGACTCACAGTGGTATGCCACTGTTACCCCTAGCTGGTACTACACATGGAATTTATATAAGCGTAATCGATTCCATGATGATCTTCTCTCAAAGCAGAAGCGCCTTGAGCATAACAATTCCGTTAGGGATCAAGTTAGATTCATCGGGTATTTCCTTGCCAATAGCCGTTACGATAACGATTTGATCTCATTTGGCGAATTGGTCGAATTCCAATGCTTATCCAACATCTCGCTCGAAGAAAACGATGAGCTGGAAGAAGTGTTGGAAGAGGAGGATGCCAGTGCAAATTAAGATCCTTGAGGAGCCGAAGCTTGAGTTTGCCAATGGAATACACATTTGTCCAAAAGCAGGCATTGAAACCCTTGGCGTATATGACAAAAACGATGAATTCCGGCAAAGCGAGTTGAGGCTGGGGATCGTTGGGCGCGGGGAAGGTGTCGATCTGTTAGACCTTTGGATAGCAAAATGCCAAGAAGGAATAGAAGGGAAGGAGTCAAAATATTCCAATCTATTCAGAGGATTCGGGGGATTCACACAGCATCACGGTTTCTATGCAAAATTCTTGTCCGGACCGACTCTAACCAGAACAATCCAGAAGTCAGAGCTTAACAAAACGCTGAAAATTCAATCTAGGGAAGAGCGAGTCAAGGTGTGTGTTGACCTTTACTTCGATCAAATCCGGTTTCTTGCGGAGCATCGGCCTGTGGATGTCGTTATTTGCGTTATCCCAAATGATATGTTCGATGCGTTGACTAAGGAGAGCGGAAGGGATGACGATCCAGAAAACTACGCTGGCGAATCGAACGATGACAAAACCAAGAACTCATTAGAGCATAATTTCCGCCGACTACTGAAAGCGAAGACGATGCACTTGGGTAAGCCACTACAACTTGTCTTAGAGAAGTCATTGTCCATTGATACAGGTAATAAGGGACAACAGGATGATGCGACAAGAGCGTGGAATTTTTGTACAGCCCTTTATTACAAGGGGAACAAGACAATCCCGTGGCGGCTGGTGGAGGAAACACATAAGCCTAAGACTTGCTATGTCGGAATTGGGTTTTATAAAAGTCGTGACAATGAGACCGTATCAACAAGTTTGGCACAGGTTTTTGATGAGTTCGGACATGGCGTAATTCTCAGGGGGTCTCCTGTTCAATTTGACAAACGAGACCGCCGACCGTACATGAACGAAGATCAAGCGTTCGAGTTGTTAATAAACGCTTTGAATGAGTATGACCACGCTTTAATGCAAATGCCTGCGCGGATTGTCATTCACAAGTCTAGCAACTTCCGGGAAGAAGAAATAAGGGGCTTTACTAGGGCAATAGAAAGTAAGGGTATACGAATGAAAGACTTCGTAACCATTATGGAGTCTAAGGTCCGTCTCTACAGCTACGAACAGTACCCCCCCGTGAGAGGAACATTGCTATCACTATCGGAAAGCAAGGCCATTCTCTATACAAAGGGGGCGGTCAATTTCTACAAGACTTATCCGGGGATGTATGTCCCGTCCCCACTAGAAATCAGAGCTTTTGAACACGACTCTTCATTAGAAGATTTATGTGAAGAAGTGTTCGGGCTGACAAAGATGAACTGGAACAACACGCAATTTGACGGAAGGTATCCGATTACACTGGAATGCTCACGGAAAGTTGGGGAAATCATGAAGTATGTCGAAGCTAATGAGAAGCCACAAGTCAGCTATAGCTTCTACATGTGAGGGATTTACATGCCAATTTATGAATTGAGCGATACCGGCATTAAACGCCTACAGAAAACAACCTTTGCTGACCGGGGTATCCGTGAGCGGCAGGATATTCAGCGTTTATTGAGAGACCAAATCGAGATCATCTCCGACCAGACAATGGTGATTGCCGAGGAGTTCGGCGATTGGGACGCAAGCCGGAGACGGATTGATCTGCTTTGCATCGACAAAGAAGCCAACCTGGTTGTTATTGAGCTGAAGCGCACCGAAGACGGTGGGCATATGGAGCTCCAGGCAATTCGCTATAGTGCAATGATCTCAACTATGACCTTTGACCAGGTCGTTGAGGCTCACAAGACATTCCTGACTAGTATCGGATCGGAAGAAGATGCTCAGCAAAGAATCCTTGAGTTCCTCGACTGGGAAGAGCCAGATGAGGATTCCTTTGCCCAGGATGTCCGTATTGTTCTGGCGTCAGCGGAATTTTCTAAAGAACTGACCAGCGCGGTGCTATGGCTTAATGAAAAGGGAATTGATATTCGCTGCGTGAAGATGGAGCCATTCTTTGATGGACAACGGATCTTGTTGGATATTCAGCAGGTTATACCGCTGCCAGAAACTGAACAATTTCAAGTCCAGGTGAGGCAGAAAAAGCAAAAAGAGCAACAGTCCAGAACATCATCTCGGGACTTTTCCAAATTCACTCTGTCGATAGATGGGAAGGCCCATTACGGCCTGAACAAGCGTAATCTCATGTACGAAATGGTAAGTGCGGTTGTCCGTAGCGGAACGAAACCTGATCAGGTAGCCGATATTATTAGCTGGCGCAAAGGCAATCTTTTCGTGAGTTTCGACGGCGAGCTGAATGACGAGGACTTCGCCGAACGGCTTATGAAGCTCGACAGCGGCGGCAAACTTCCTAGGGTATACGGATTTAATGGTTGATGGGGCACCTTCACCCCATCAATCTGATACCACCCTCAGATGGTTGATAGATCGACTCCGTAGTTGAGTTCCTCTGCGAAGTCCGGCAGTCCGTAACCGATGGTTTTCTTGTAGAAAGGAGAGACCTTCGCAGTCGGTGCCTTCTTCTTGTGCTTCGTGGTGTAGAGCATTCGTGCCCGCATCACCTCGAAGGAGTAACCGCGTCCTTCACGGTTCTTGTCCTTGGCCAGTCGGTTGATGGACTCCGTGTAAGCGTTGGTGACGGGCATGTCCGTCTCGAAGTAGGTCATGGTCTCTTCGCGCCAGTTTCCCACTGCCCTGACCAGATCGCTCCAGACTTCCTTTTGGCCCTTCGGGATGGTGGCTATCCACTCGTCCAGGGCGGCTTCTGCCTGGAGCCGTGTGGTGGCGTCCCAGATGCCGTAGAAGCGCTCCTTGTGCTCGTAGGCGGCCAGCAGTTGCGGGAACGCGCCTGTCCAGGTCTCCATGATGAGGCGCTCCCGGTCTGAGACTTCGTGAGCGCGTTTCAGCAGGATTTTCCGGTCTCCCTTGAGAGTCCGGCTCTGGGACGGTTTCAGCTCCTTTCTGAGGCCCTTGCGCACTCTCTCTAGGGCATCGTTGGCCATGCGCACCACATGGAACTTATCGACCACGATACGGGCCTGGGGCAGCACAGCCTTGACCGCTGCCCGGTAGGGGTTCCACATGTCCATGCTGACGATCTCGACCTTCTGCCGGTCTTTCAGCTTCATCAGGGGGTCGTCTCAGAAAACGGAAAATAAAGCACGCTAAGCCGTTGCAAGGCCGCATCGTCGAACACGCCGTAGCCGCCCGTGGTGCAGGCCACCGGCCGTAACAAGCCGCGCACCAGGTAGTCGCGCACGATATGTACGCTCACCCCAGCGTTATGGGCCAGTTGCGATACCGTGTAGGCGCTCATCGCACACCTCCTTGTCCTCACCCGGCGCAGCAGGAAAGCTGCTTCACATCCTTGTTGAAGGTCTGCGCCGCGAGCTTCAACCCTTCGACCATCGTCAGGTAGGGGAACAACTGGTCGGCCAGTTCCTGCACCGTCATCCGGTTGCGAATCGCCAGTGCGGCCGTCTGGATCAGTTCGCCCGCTTCCGGGGCCACTGCCTGCACGCCGATCAGTCGTCCGCTGCCTTCTTCAACCACCAGTTTGATGAAGCCGCGCGTGTCGAAGTTGGCGAGCGCGCGCGGCACGTTGTCCAGCGTTAGCGTGCGACTATCAGTTTTGATGCCGTCATGGTGCGCTTCCGCCTCGCTGTAGCCTACGGTCGCCACTTGCGGGTCGGTGAACACCACGGCCGGCATCGCGGTCAGGTTCAGGGCCGCGTCACCGCCGGTCATGTTGATCGCGGCGCGAGTGCCGGCCGCTGCCGCCACATAGACGAACTGCGGCTGGTCGGTGCAGTCGCCTGCGGCGTAGATGTGTTCCACGCTTGTACGCATGCCGGGGTCGATGACGATAGCGCCTTGCGGGGTGAGCGTGACGCCCGTCGCATCCAGTGCCAGCTTGCGTGTGTTGGGCGCGCGGCCGGTGGCGACCAGCAGCTTGTCGGCGCGCAGTTCGCCGTGCGCCGTGGTGAGCACGAATTCGCCGTCCCCTTCACCATTGATATACGCGACCTGGCTGGCCTGGGTGTGTTCCCTCACCTCGATGCCCTCCATGCGGAATGCGGCCGTGACGGCTTCGCCTATAGCTGGGTCTTCGCGGAAGAACAGCGTGCTGCGAGCCAGGATCGTCACCTTCGCTCCGAGTCGGGCGAACGCCTGCGCCAGCTCCAGCGCCACCACTGATGAGCCAATCACGGCCAGGCGCTTAGGAATCGTCTCGCTGACCAGCGCTTCAGTGGAAGTCCAGTACGGAGTGTCTTTCAGGCCGGGAATCGGCGGCACGGCCGGGCTCGCGCCGGTGGCGATCAGGCAGCGGTCGAATGCCACCACGCGCTCGCCGCCGTCGTTGAGTTGCACGATCAGGTTGCGATTGTCCTTAAAGCGGGCGGAGCCGTGCAGCACAGTGATCGCCGGATTGCCCTCCAAGATGCCTTCGTACTTGGCGTGGCGCAGTTCATCGACGCGGGCCTGCTGCTGGGCCAGCAGCGCCGTGCGCTGGATGGTCGGCGTGGTAGCGGCGATGCCGCCATCGAACGGGCTTTCCCGGCGCAGATGGGCGATATGGGCGGCGCGGATCATGATCTTGGACGGCACACAACCGACATTGACGCAGGTGCCGCCGATGGTGCCGCGCTCGATCAGCGTGACACGTGCGCCTTGCTCGACGGCCTTCAGCGCCGCTGCCATCGCGGCCCCGCCGCTGCCGATGACGGCGATATGCAATGCGCCGCTGCTACCCGTCTTGTCGTTTCTGCCCAGCAGATCGCGCATCTTGTCGAGCAATCCGCCCGGCGTCGAAACTGAGGGGGCATCGGCCAGCGTGGCCCGATAACCGAGTCCAGCTACAGCGGCCGTCAGCGCGTCGGGTGACGTGCCGACCTCAATGGCGAGCTTGGCGCTGCCCTTGGCGTAGGAGACATCCGCTGATTGCACGCCGGGCACTTTCTCCAGGGCGTCCTTGACATGCACTGCGCACGAGTCGCAAGTCATGCCGGTGATTTTGAGAGTGCTCATACCATCGTTCCTTATTCGTGTGGGCCGCCGTGTCGCACGGTCAGCCGTCTTTCACAAGCGCTTGGCGGGGAGTTCGCAGCCGTCCGGTCCGCAACGGCGATGCGCCGGCGACACGAAGTCCCAGATCGACACCCCAATCATCAAGGCCAGGCCGACGTACATCAGGTTCGCCGTCCACCAGTTGCCGAGCAGCCAGACCGTGGCCGCAAACACGATGGCCGGGCCGATCATGCCGAGCAGACTGCGCAGCCATTGCCGATGACTGAACCAACCCAGCGCGTTCGCCAGGAAGGCCAGCGCGGCAAACAGCGGCAGCAGGCGGCTGATGAACAGTCCCTCTTACTGGCTCAAGAAGCCCAGCCCGATGGCCGCGCCGAAGCTGGCGAGGGCTGGAAAGCAGGCGGCGCAGCCCATCGCGGAAACGACGCTGCCGAGCGCGCCGGTTTTATCGGCAATGCGTGTCATCAGTCCCATGAAGCGGCTCTCGCTGTTGTCGTTGGCTTGCTGGCTCACTGCTTGACGCTGGACGGATAGCCGGCGTCTGCGGTGGCCTTGGTCAGCTTCTGTACGCTGGCCTTGGTGTCGTCAAAAGTGACGACGGCCTCGCGCTTCTCGAAGCCCACATCGACCTTGCTCACGCCTTCGACCTTGGAGAGCGCTTTCTTGACTGTGATCGGGCAGGCGGCGCAAGTCATGCCGGGAACCGCTAGCGTGACGGTCTGGGTAGCGGCCCACACCGGGGCAACAGCGGCGGCGAGGGCAAGGGAGGCAAACAGTTTCTTCATGATGAACTCCTGGTTAATAGAAAAATGGAACGACATAGGGAAATCCAAGCGCGACCAGGACCAGCACGGCCACGATCCAGAAAATCAGCTTGTAGGTGGCGCGCACCTGCGGAATCGCGCAGACCTCACCTGGCTTGCATGCCTGCACGGGCCGGTAAATCCGCTTCCAGGCGAAGAACAGCGCCACTAGCGCCGCGCCGATGAACAAGAGGTCCGGCCGGTAAAAGCGTTGGATTTAGCCACTTTGAGCATAAGCGGCTGATATTATTCAACATTATGGCGCCTTGCCTAACCGGCCGTTGGCTGTATAACGATGATGGTAACCCCTACCAATGCGACCAAAGCCCCCGCGATGTCCCAACGGGGGGTCCTAGGGATTTTGCCTCCAAATACTGCAAAAGCCTCTGAAGCGCCCATGTTTACTGGCCTGTAGAGAGGCATCAACTTTCACCTTTCGGCCGATACCCCTCAATTGGCGCCATTAAATCATCCAGTTTCGGAAGTTCTCCCGTCGGCGCGAACGTATACGTACCCCGGAAGTTGATATTCTCCCACGCGACAGGTGATGCGCCCTTTACGGTTTCCATGTATTTTTCGCTGCCCTGCTCCTCGAAGCTGTCCAGCAGGTTGCTGAGTACTTTCGAGTTGAAGTAGATAATGGCATTTGCTACCAACCGGGCGCTTTCGTTCCAGATTTGTATCTCCTCGTCGCTATTTCCCCGGAACCGGTCGCTGTTCACGTTGCTGATTGCCCGGCGCAACTGGTGATAAGCTTCTCCCCGATTCAAGGCTCGTTGCACGTGGTTTCTAAGGCTGGCGTCATCGATGTAATCCAGCAGATATTGGGCCTTCAACAGTCGGTTATATTCAGTCAGCGCTTTCAGTAGAGGGTGGTTTTGCTTGTAGCCTGAGAGTTTCCGGACCAATGTGGCTTGGGTGGTTTTCCGGTGAGCCAGTGAGACGGCAATTCGCTGGATGGTGTCCCAGTACTCCATGATGATCTGTGTATTAATCGGTTTACGCAACGCGAGTTTCAAGCGCTGATTCTCGTCCTCGGAGATATTGAACATCTCATTGATGACCCTGCCTACCTGAGCATATCGGGGGGCGAACCGGTATCCAAACAGATCGAGCAAGGCAAAATTGACGTGGTTTACCCCGTGGGTATCCGTGGAGAGCGTATCTGGAATGATCTCAGTACTGTTATTCATCAGAAGATCAAAGATGTAATGGGATTCATGTTCGTTAGCGCCGATCACCCGGGCATTGATTGCCATATGATTGGCGTTCAGGCTGATAGCCGAGACCCCTTTGCTGGTGCCGAAGTATTTTGAGGAATACCGGGTACGGAATGTCTCGCGCTTAGCTTCGAACTTTTGGCCATCGGCGCTGGCATGCAGGTTGTCATCCTGGATATTGTAGTGATTAAAAATGCTCAGTCGCGTAGTGGCGTTGTTGATGCGGTCATTTGCGGCATTCAGTGTTTCCAGTCGAAGGTAGTTCGCCTGGATCGTACTCAGCTGATCGTAGGTGCGGTCGGAGATCTGGGCGATACCATAGATGCCCTGGTTTGTGGCATTAGCGATCAGGATCGCCAGCAAGTCCACTTCATACTGGCGGCTTTTGGAGGTCATGCCCAGCACGTGCTCAAAGTCGTCAATAAATCCGGTATCCTGATCCACCACGCGCAAGACATCGGCGACTCCGATTGCCCTCATTTGCTGGAAGAACGGGTTGTTCACCAGATGTTTTTTGCCGGCAGTCGGTAAGCGCCAAAGGTGTTTACCCCCCTTCGGGCGCAGAATGATATCCCTGTTGTCCAGGCGTTCCAGGTAGTCACTGACCTCGTGTAGCCGAGTGGCCAACTGATCCGTCATGCGCGGGATCAGTTGCTTTGGATCCTCAGTAATTTTGGGCTGCTTCGTACCCTCGACCAAGGCCTGCTTCTGATTTTTCCAAGTCTGTGGTTTTACCAGATCGTCGTCCAGTGCACGATACCGTATGACTTCTGGCAGCACTAACTGGCCGTTTAGGCGGCTGGGAATCTGCAAATACAAGAACCATTCATATCTAGCCTTGTCTATGCCGCCGTCAGATTTCAACAAGAGTGGTCGCGTGGCTTTGGGTGGAAGACGCCTGTCAATACTGACATCCCCGAGCATATTGCCGGCTGCCAGCTCCTGTCGAGCTTGACTCAAGACCGCTGCCAACCGTTGTGTTTTATCGGTGCTATCAATGCGAAGACAACAAAAGAGTGATCGTAACAGGCCGGTTCTCAACGTAGATTCTGTATCCAGGTGTTGCCAGAACGCCTCATCCGCCGACTGCTTCTGATTGCCGAGATACCGGCAGACGGAGCTCAGCTCACTAGCATTGAGAACCTGGAATGCTTGTTTCTGTACAGAGTGGAATGACGTATTGGGATCGATACGATCATCAACGAACAGACGCAAGATTTCCGCAGCTTTACTCACATTGGTAGCCGCCTTTTGCCAATCCCGATAAACTCGGTCCTGCGCCAGCTGATGCGCTCGTTGCTTGACCTGTCGAACGTGATGAATGAACCCTTCGGCCATCCGTTCCAGCCCCTCTTGGTATCGAAACTGTAGGTAGCAAAGCAGATATAGGCACTGATTCTCAGGCGACTGACGTTTTATTTTGGCGCCGTAATAGTGAATCCGTTCGGCATAGTGATGCTGATTTTTTTGAGACAGAGAAAGCGAGTCGAGGACAGCGGTCACCTCTGCCATCAGCGGTTGAATGTGGTGATACACTGCAAGTTCTTTCTGCAACTCGGTACCGGTGAAATTGCGCGCGCTGCCGCGCAATTGTGTTAACGTAAGCTGGTCATTACCGGATACCAGTGTATTTAGTATAGCCGTCAATTTTGGGCTACACGCGGCACCGATCTTCTCATGCAGTCGCTGCTGATGCTGGTTAACCACCTGGCTGACGATCTTCTGCAGGGTGCTATAGGCAGGAATGGCGATTTTCTGGTGAGCCAGGAACTCAATGGCAGCATCAAAGAGAGCACGCGCCGCGACCCAGCTTTCAGCGCAGACCAGTAAGTGTTCAACAAGCCGGGGTTGATGCTCAGGATCTTTCCAATTTTCATAATCGATCATGGAAAAAATCCGCTCATAAATGCGGGACTTTTGATCAGATTTCAGACTGAAGCGCCGAAATTTCAGGCCATCGAAGTGATTTTGCGCAATAAATTCCAGGTCATCCCGCATGGATTTAAATGTCGGATTGAGCAAGATGGGCTTGCATTTGAAGTAGCCCAACAATGCGATGGCGATACAGCGATACTTGCGTTGCCTTATTCTGGCCAGCTCAGCACGCTCTTTATCATTCAATGTGAAGTAAAACCGCTGATACGATTCGTTGAAGGACGGGACGCCGTATAAATCCTCGATTTCAGCGGCAGTGAGAATCGATAGTCGCTTGTTTCTGCTCATTCTTTGACCCAAAGGCCGAAGAAGATACTGAAACTTGAGCTAAATTAAAATTAATAGTGGCTTGGAGGCCAGTAAATACGGGGGCTTCAGCGGTTTTTGCAGTATTTGGGGGCAAAATCCCTAGGACCCCATTAACCGCTGGGATAAGGTTCAACCCAAAGCGTTGAATTCCGGTGCCATTAATGAATTACTCAAGACGCTGGGTAATGCCTGTCAGTTCGATTTCGTATCGGACTTGAGCAGCCATAGCTTCCGGCGTGGTCTTTCCACATCGGCTGCAAGAGAGCGAGTCGATTTTGAACTGATTAAAAAGCAAGGAGGCTAGAAAAGCGATGCGACGGTTTGGGAATACATTGAGGAAGGACAGCAGTTCAACAACAATGCCGCGCTGGTTCTGATGGAAAAATTGGAGGCACTTGTTGGTAATGTCTGAAGAATATGGAGCGGCGAGCAAGGGAAAGGGCTGGAGAATATAACGTGGGGCAGAGTGCCCGGCTGACACCGAGCACTCTGCCCACAGATAAAGCCCTATTTCTCGAAGGTGGTTCGCATATAACCAAGTACGGCTTTCAGGTCGGCGTCGGTCAGACTGACATTGTCGCCCCGCGGTGGCATGGCCATGGGCGAGCCTGGACTCTGAAATCCATTGATCATGTTGCTCAGCAACTCTGCATCATTTTTGCTCAATGGGCCTTTCGACTTGGTGAAGTCGGGAGTGCCAGGAAAGGCACCCTTGCCGTCGCCGCCATGGCATGCGATACAGGTGCTAACCTATTTGTGCATTTGGTGCTTTATTGGTTTATACCACAGAGCTCCGGCAGGGGCAGACAAGTCTGCCCCATTTAGTTTGGCAATATTATGCTTTCAGCGAGCGGGTGCGCCATAGGTAATACACGACGGGTAATACCAACAACGTTAAAATCACAGCACTCACCATTCCGCCCACCATAGGCGCCGCAATCCGGCTAACAACTTCCGCACCTGTTCCGGAACTGAACATAATGGGCAACAATCCAGCGATAGTGGAGACCGTAGTCATCATTACGGGTCTTACACGAAGTCCCGCGCCCTGTGTCACGGCTTCGAGCAGATCTTCTTTTAATGGTTGCACTCCACGCTCACGACAGGTATCTATCAATTGGTGATATGCTTGGTTAAGATAAGTTAACATGATGATACCTATTTCCACCGTAACCCCCGCCAGTGCAATAAAACCAACCGCAACCGCGACAGAAAAATTATAGCCAAGCAGGTACATCAGCCAGATTGAACCAATTACCGCCAGTGGTAGTGTTCCCAGAATAATGGCTATTTCAGTGAAGTTACGAAAATTCATGTATAACAGAATGATAATGATGGCAAGCGTCAAAGGAACCACATAGGTCAGTTTCTCTTTGGCGCGCAGCATGTATTCGTACTGACCGGACCAGGCCACCGAGTAACCGGCCGGTAAATCCAACTGCTGCTCGACCGTTGCCATGGCCGCTTGTACATAGCTGCCCACGTCCACCCCATCGATATCTACAAAGGTCCAGCCATTCAGCCTGGCGTTCTCGCTCTTGATCGCTGGCGGGCCGTCCTCCACATAGACATTGGCCACATCGGCGAGCGCAATGCGTTGGCCGCTGGGCGTAACGATGGGCAGCAGCGCCAGCTGTTCTGGCGAGTCTCGATAGTCCTGCGGGTAGCGCAGATTGATCGGATAACGCTCCAGCCCCTCAATGGTCTGCGCCACATTCATTCCCCCAATGGCCGTGGCTATTACCTGCTGCACATCAGCAATATTGAGGCCATAGCGCGCCGCCTGTGCACGCTGAATATCCACCTTGATGTAACGCCCACCGGCCACCCTTTCGGAATACACCGAGGCTGTGCCGGGTACATCCTTGAGGATCTGCTCTAGTCGCTGCCCAATCTTCTGAATTTCTCGCAGATCCTCGCCCGCCACCTTGATGCCTACCGGCGTCTTGATACCGGTGGCCAGCATGTCGATGCGAGTCTTGATCGGCATCACCCAAGCGTTGGTTAGACCGGGGAATTTCACTAGCGCATCCAGCTCCTTCTTGAGCTTCTCCGTGGTCATGCCCTCGCGCCATTCCTCTTTGGGCTTGAGCTGAATAAAGGTCTCGATCATGGTCAGCGGAGCGGGATCCGTGGCTGTCTCGGCACGGCCGATTTTGCCGAAAACAGTCTTCACCTCGGGGACAGTCGCAATCAGCTTGTCGGTCTGTTGAAGCAATTCCCTGGCCTTACCAATAGATAGCCCCGGATAAGTGGTGGGCATGTACATGAGATCACCTTCATCCAGATCGGGGATGAATTCACTACCAATCTTGTTAACCGGCCAGATCCCAACGAGGAAAATCACAACCGCCATGGCAAGTGTGATTTTCGGAAAACGCAATACGGTTTTCAGCAGGGGCATGTACCCGGCAATCAGTAATCGATTAACGGGATTCTTGTTTTCCGCTACCACCTTGCCTCTGATGAAATATCCCATCAAAACCGGCACCACCGTGATAGCAAGCGCCGCACTGGCTGCCATGGCATAGGTTTTGGTAAAGGCCAACGGGCTGAACATCCGGCCCTCCTGGGCTTCCAGGGTGAATACTGGTACAAAGCTCACAGTGATAATAAGCAAACTGAAAAACAGCGCCGGACCGACTTCACTGGCTGACGCCGCCACGATTTTCCAACGGTTCTCTGGCGTCAAGGGCGTACGTTCCATATGCTTATGCATGTTTTCGATCATGACAATCGCGCCATCAATCATGGCGCCTATCGCAATCGCTATACCGCCTAATGACATGATATTGGCATTGAGACCTTGCCAATACATCACGGTAAAAGCCGTGAGTATACCTAGCGGCAGACTGAAGACCGCCACCAGTGAGGACCTGACATGAAACAGGAAAATGGCACAGATCAACGCCACAATAGCGAGTTCTTCGGCCAGACTTTTCCACAAACTGTCAATGGCGCGAGATATCAGCCCTGAACGATCATAAACGGTTACGATCTCCACGCCCTCGGGCAAACCCGCCTTGAGTTTTTCCAGCTTGGCCTTGACCCCATCAATGGTTTTCTGGGCGTTCTCACCGAAACGCATCACCACAATACCGCCCACCACTTCACCTTCGCCGTTCAACTCGGCGATGCCACGGCGCATTTGCGGCCCCAATTCGATATCCGCCACATCCTTGAGCAACAGCGGCGTACCGTTAACATCCAACCCTAACGGAATGTTGGCCAGATCATCGATACTCTGGATGTAACCGCTGGCGCGCACCATGTACTCGGCTTCGGCCATTTCCACCACCGAGGCGCCCACTTCCTGGTTGCCGCGCTGGATAGCCATCTGGATAAGAGACAGGGGAATACCGAAGGCGCGCAGTTTCTCCGGGTTTACCTTCACTTGATACTGCTTGACCATGCCACCGAGCGCCGAGACTTCGGAAACACCCGGCACGGTTTGCAGCTCGTATTTCAGGAACCAGTCCTGCAGGCTGCGCAGCTGACTGATGTCATGCTGACCGCTGCGATCCACCAAGGCATAGAGGTAGACCCAGCCGACACCGGTGGCGTCCGGTCCCAGTTGCGGCCGGGCGCTGGGCGGTAATGTGGGCGCGACCTGAGACAGGTACTCCAGCACCCGGGAACGTGCCCAGTAGGCATCGGTATCCTCGTCGAAAATGACATACACAAAGGAATCGCCAAAAAAGGAATAACCGCGCACGGTAACCGCACCGGGTACCGACAACATGGCAGTAGTCAGTGGATACGTGACCTGGTCCTCCACCACCTGCGGTGCCTGCCCAGGAAAACTGGTCTTAATAATGACCTGTACATCGGACAGATCGGGAATGGCGTCCACCGGGGTGTTTTTCAGCGAATAGAGACCCATCCCCACCAGCATCAAAGTAGCCAGCAGCACGAAGAAACGGTTACCGATGGACCAACGGGTTATCGATTCAATCATGATTGTGCTCCTTTTGATCGTGACCGCCGTGGTTCATGCCCTGGTGTTCGCTGTGCTCCGGCATCGACATATCACCGTGATCCATACCCTCGTGCTGACCGTGATCCATTCCTGCAGGCATGGCATCATTGCCTTGCTCATTGGGAATATGCACTTGGGTAATCTGGTATCCACCACTGTTGTTATTGGTGATCTGCACATGCAGGCGCATTCCCTGTTTGAGCGCATCCATGTCCACAGCCTCAGCGACGGTGAAATCCATGGTCATGGTGGGCCATTGCCAGTCCGGGATGGCCTCGTGCTCCAGGGTCACCATGCGGTGATCCGGCATCAGGCTGTCGATACGTGCGGCCACCCAGACTGAGCGGGAATCAGCGTCTGCCTTTACATCCATTGATTCGCCTTGCTGATCGCGCTTGGCCATGCGCTTGAAGTCCGACGTCTTGCTGGATTCCGAGTCGATCAGGAACTGAGCAGAGGTCACAATGCGTTCCCCTTCTTTGAGTCCCGACTGAATTTCCACCTGCCGTTCGCCCACACGCCCGACCTCAACGGCCACCGATTTGAATTTGCCATCACCCAGCGCCAACACCACGCGCGCCTGGCTGCCGGTACGGATCAGCGCTTCTCGCGGGATTAACAGTGCTTCAGCCCCCGCCTGGGTCTCAATGACCATCTGCGCGAACATGCCCGGCTTGAGGAAGTCGTCCGGGTTGTCGAAATGCACCCGGATTTGCGCGGTACGTGTCTTGGCATTCAAAGACGGATAGACATAGTCCACCTGGCCCAACCAATCCCGACCGGGCAGGTAATCGAGCCGCATCCGCACCTGGTCGCCGGTCTTGACCAGGCTTGCCTGTCGTTCGAACACCTCACCGATCACCCAGATATGTTCTAGCTGGCCGATGCTCATCAGACTCAAGCCAGGCTTGACGAACATGCCCTCACGCACCGCGAGATTGTCCAGTACCCCGGACTGCGGCGCGGCAACGGTGATGGTCTGGCTGACCTTGCGGGTTTTAAGCAGCCGGTCGATATCTGCCTGAGGTACTTGCAGCGCCAACAAGCGTTCCACGGCAGCACCGATCAACACCGGATTGTCGCGTTTCAACGCCAACAACAATTCCTCCTGGGCGTTGACCAGGGTGGGTGAATAGAGGGCGTACAGGGGGTCGCCCTGTCTGACCGGATCCCCGGCGGCCTTGACATGGAGCTTCTCGATCCAGCCTTCCACGCGCGGGCTGATATGCACCAGCCGGTTCTCATCGTATTGCACGTAACCGACGGTTTTGACATCCAGATTCAGAGACCCGGACCTAACCGTGGCGGTGCGCACGCCGAGATTGTTGACGACCTCGGGCGATATCTTGACGGTGCCGGCTTCATCCTCTCCGGCGGATTTCTCGTACACAGGGATCAGATCCATGCCCATGGGCGATTTGCCAGGCTTGTCGCGCTTGTAGTTGGGATCCATGGGCGCCACCCAGTAAAGTGGCTTGCGTTCACCGCCGGTTGCTGTCATATCCCCCTCATCGGGGTTGCCGAGTAGCCAGACGCCGGATGCGCCGAGCAGCGCGCCGACGGCCGTGCCCAGCAAGGTTTTGGTGAATGTATTCATGTTGAACTCCTTTAAAACGGTTCCGCCGGCCGTGCATCGTCGAACGACGCCTCGGCGAGCAGGTAATTGATTTGGGCGATGGTCTTCTGCCGATCCACGGCAATGGCGAGCGCGTCGATCTTGGCATTCAATTCGGCAATGCGGGCACGCACGGCTTCGGCGAAGTCGCCGTCGTCGTTGTTGTAGGCCGAAAGTGAAGCCTCTGCCTGCTCGGCCATTTGCGGCAACAGCTGATCGGTGTATAACGCCTGGCGTTCATCGAGACGTGCCAGTTGTACGCTCGCGGTTTCCAGTTCCGCCATTAGCCGACGACCAAGCAAGTGCTTTTCGGTTTTGATGGCCTCGGTTCGATTGACGGCGGCGCTGACTTCCTTGTCCTGCCGGTTACCGGTGAAAATGGGCAGGTCGAAGTTCACGCCTATGGAGAGCAGATCCGCCCGGTCGCGCCCCATGGGATCGTTGTCGCGATAGCCGTATTGGGCGGTCAGGCCCCATTCGGGCTTGTATTTCTGCTTGGCCAGATCAACACCGGTTTGCGTGGCATCGATACGCTGATCCAGCGCCCGCAACGCGGGATGATGACGGATCCATTCGTAGCGCGTATGCTCGTTGGCGTACTCAATGGTCGGTGCCGACAGTGGCCTGGAAAGAGACTGTGTCGGTAGTACCGGAGCCAGAGGGACAGTGGCAGGCGCACCGATCCATTCGGTCAGACGCTTTTGTGCGGCTTGCTGTTGCTGCCTGAGCATCGTCAGTCTGTCTTCAAGACGAATCAGCTCCAACTGCGCGCGAATTACGTCCTGCTGGCGCGCCCGGCCCAATGCCGAAGAATAACTGGCCTCGGCGACATCCACCAGTTGCTCAAACAGTGCGCGATCCTGTTCGATCAGCCGGATACTCTCCTGCGCCTTGAAGACCTCCAGCCACAACTGGCTGACCGTAGCGCCTACCTTGGCCCGACGATCCAGCCTTAGTAAGGGATGCTGCTCGGCTAGCTGCTGCTTTTGTCGGCGGGTGAGCGACAGACTGTCACCCCGGGGAAACATTTGGCTGATCCCCACCGACAACTGAGTCATGCCTTCCTGATTGATGTCAAAAGAATCAACAGGGAAATTGCCGGCCATCAGGCTCATTCGGGGATCCGGCAAAGTCGCCGCGGCAGTCGCTTCGTCGGTAAGGGCCTGCTGAGTGTACTGGCTACCGGTGAGCCAGGGATCGGTATCTATGGCGAGGGTTATCGCCTCGTCCAGCGTCAGGGTCTCGGGAAGGGATTGCGCAAAGGCTATGACACTGCCTATACCGAGCGGCAGGATAAAAAGCATGGTGACGAATATTTTCATGGCTGCGCTTCCGGTTGTTGGAGTGGCTGAACCTGTTGAGCCGCGCTCTCGACACTGGCAAACACTTCAGTGCTGCCGTCTTTTTTCATCAGCAGAACCCGGTATGGCATGAACTTGTCACCCACCTCCATACCCGGACTGCCAACGGGCATGGCGGGCACTGTCAGCCCAATCCCGTCGGCTGGCGGATTAGCCAGAAACTGATGAATATAGCGGGCCGGGATGTGCCCCTCAAAGGCATAGCCTTGTGACGACACCGCTGTGTGGCAGGAACGCAGGTTGTTTGCGATTCGATAGCGATCCTTGATGGCGTCCAGATTAGCCGGGTGTTCGACACTGGCCTCAAAGCCCTCGGCTTCAAGGTGACCTATCCATTTTTTACAGCAGCCACAGGTAGGGCTTTTGTAGACGGTAAGCGTTTCAACTGCACCAGCGGATGGGTCAGATGTTTTTGGGTTTTTAGGCCCATCATTACAGGCCGCGATCAAGGGCAGCGTCAACAGCCCCAACACCAAGCCCGTTAATTTAACTCGATACATAGTTGCCTCCGAAGACAATTGAATAGAACATTAAGTAATGGATGACAAGGTAACGAGCAGACTTCAGTCGTGCAGGCGAAGCGCCTTGTATCACAGTTCGAGAAAACGGTTTTTACCTATCAATCAGGCGATCGGAGGTCTCAATAGAGGAAAATTGGGCGGTCGCGGGAAGGCGGGCACATGAAAAACAATTGCGATGGAACCTGCATGAATGGGGGAAGCGAAGTGAGCAACGGGCGGCATCATTGACAGGCAACCGCTCATCATACAGTCAGCGTCGCCCTTATCACCGGCACAGCAGCCGTGTCGATCCTGGACTTCACCGGCGTCATGCTGCATGGCATCATGCTCCAACTGAGCGTAGTTCAGATGCGCATGCTCACCCTGGAATAGGCCGACCGGTGCCGGTTGATTGGCAGGCATGGTGCAGAAGTCTGACGAAGCCGCAAACGCGCTCCTCGCAAGGAGCGTCACCAGCAGCAGCCATATTACCCATGCACCAGGTCGCACAAAAAAGCCTCTCACCAATCCATCACGCCGCGGATGGCGGCACCGGTCTCCGAGCGGGCCTTCAGTTCTAGCACCTGACCGAGCAAGGTCAGTGAAATGATCACCGCAGCCGCCTCAAAATATACCGCAACGTCGCCATCGAGACGGAACGAAGTCGGGAAAATGCCGGGCGCGACGGTTGCGATAACGCTGTACAGATAAGCTGCGCCGGTGCCAGTACCGATCAGGGTCCACATATTGGGCGAACGTTGCTTGAGGGACTGGATCCAGCGGACAAAGAAAGGCCAGCCAGACCAGAGCACCACCGGAGTGACCAGCGCCAGCTCTACCCAGGGGCGTGCCATCCCCAACAGATTGTCAAAAGCCCCGCCCGACATGGCAATCAGGGTCACCATGATGGTCAGTGGTAAGGTGTACCAGAAACGACGCCTGAAATCCGCGAGTTCCGGATTTTCCCCTGCGTCGCTACTGGGCATCACCGGTTCCAGCGCCATGCCGCATTTCGGACAGATACCCGGACCCAGTTGCCTGACTTCCGGGTGCATGGGGCAACTGTACTCGGTGTTTACGTCGCCCTCGGCGGGTTCGGATCTTGTCAGATAGCGTTGTGGATTATTCATAAATTGGCTTCGGCAATGCGCGCTGCAAAAGGAGTACAGCCTGCCCTGAAACTCGGCCTTGTGGAAGGATGTCTTCATGACCGACATCCCGCACACGGGGTCGGTCAATTCAGTGCTGTTGGACTCGCCGCGCTGACGGGGTCGGTGGTCGTGACGGGCATGTGACATGGGTATCCTCCTGCAATTTGCCGCTAATGGTGCCCGGCGTCATCGGCGTCGCGCGCGGTCAGGATCTGGTATTGCTGCGGCGACAGCTCGGGCAGGCGTTGCAGGAAAGCCACCATGTTCCAGATGCGCTGATCATCATGACCCGGCCCCCAGGCCGGCATGCCAGACGCCTTGATGCCGTGTTTGATGATCCAGAATTGTCGTTTAATGGCCTCGTCATCATTCTCAGTGTCACCGGCATGCTCATGCCCATGCTTATCACCCGTCAGTGTTAGATTGGGCGGTGCGGGATACAGCCCCAGTGTGAAATCACTTTCGGTCTTGCCCGGTTTGAGATGGCAGCCGGTGCACATGTCGTTGTAGTCGGCGCCGCCTGCCAGCAAGCGCTCGGACGAATTCAGGTCGGTCGGCACCTCGATGTCGTTTGATGCGCGGGCGATGGATCGCTCGCGCAGGGTTTCCAGCGCCCAATAAGTCAAGTCGTTGTGATGGTCATCGGCTCCCATCGGATAGAGACCCGAATAGAGGAACCCCACACCGGTCACCGCAACCACGCCCGCCACAACCGCAAGGCATTTAACGCAGGATAAAAACTTAAAGGACGTCATGTTATCTCCTCAGGAATGGCTACCCGTTATTTTTTGTGCTGGTGTTTGGCCGGCTTTTTTTCATCGGCTTTTTCGTCATGGTTACCGTGATCGGTTTGGCCTTTGTCCCCATGCGCTTCATGCGATTCTGCTTCATCCTTGTGCATGGCCTTCATGCATTTTTTCATCATGGCCTGCATGACCGGATCTTTCATGTCCATTTTGGAATGATCCATGTCTTTCATGGCCGCACAGTCCGGCGCCTGCGCCTCCTTCATGTGCTCCTTGGGATCGTGGGCCTGGGCTGACAGGGCAAGCAATAATGCCGGCAGGGCGACGAAATAGCTGAGTGATTGGCGTTTCATAATGTGACTCCTAGGTTGTGTTAAAAACATAAGTCGTTTGATTAAAACCAGAACCGGATCCCGGCGACGTACCGGGTATCCTTGGTGGCATCGCCGTTGGCCCGCGCCTGATCGGCGGTGGCGCCAAAGGTGCCGTTCCACTCGATACCGACATAAGGGGCGAACTGGCGTGAAAACTCGTAGCGCAATCGCAGTCCCAGGGCGACATCGGACAAACCGCTACCCAGTCCGTTAACCGCATCGTCTTTGCCATAGGCGGTCAGTTCAGCCCGAGGCTGTAAAATCAGGCGCTGGGTGAGTAGCAATTCGTATTCCGCTTCCAACGACAGAGCTGTACGTCCGCCCTCGCCCAGGTAGGCGGTCAGATCCAGTTCAAACCAGTAGGGGGCAAGGCCCTGAATACCGAACGCGAGCCACTCGCGGCCCGTGCCTTCATCGTATTGATCAAGACGAACGCCCAGCTGGGTGTCGAAATAGGCATTGAGTGCGTGGCCCCAGAGCAGATCAGTCTGACTTTCCGCCAGGCGCCCGTCCACGGCATCGCCTTCGAGCTTGATCACCAAGCGGTCATAGGTGGTGCCATACCAGCCCTGCAGGTCAAAGGTCGTGACGTCATTATCGGCGTCGTATTCGAGGCGATCGCCCAGCAGCGACCAGAATCGATGCTCATCGGCCAGTTTCAGTTGCCGTGGACCCGGCAGCGCATAGGGGCCTTCCGTCAGCGTGTAGCCATCGGAATATGCGTGAGGATCGCGGGCATCCTTGGGGGCGTCTCCGCCCTGCATTTGCATGTCGCCCTGCGCCATGGCGGCGTGACCCGTGGCGCGAGTATCCGAGCTGTCATCAGGGGGCTCATGGGACGGCGAATTGGCATCATTTGCGTGCATTGCATGTGGATCCTCCTGTTGCGCCAAGACGGAAGCCGAAAACAACAGCCCTGCAATAACGCCTGCATGCAAACAATATCTGGCGAAATCCTTCACACTCATGACACCACCACCTCGCGGAACATCCCCGCATCCATATGGAATAACAGATGACAGTGCCACGCCCAGCGCCCCAGATCATGCGGGGTGGTCAGAAAGCTGATGCGTTGTGCCGGTTGTACCGGGATGGTATGCCGACGTACACGCAACCGACCTTGATCATCCTCCAGGTCGCTCCACATGCCATGCAGGTGCATGGGGTGGGTCATCATGGTGTCATTTTGCAAGATAACGCGAACACGCTCGCCGTGTTTCATGGCCACCGGCGTGCTCTTGCCGAATTCCAGCCCATCGAAGGACCAACTGTAGCGCTCCATATTGCCAGTCAAGTGCAATTCGATTTCTCTGACGGCGGAGCGGCTGTCATTCAGCACGCCCTCTTGTGACCGAAGATCAGCCAAGGTAAGCACCCGCCGGCCATTGTTGCGGAGGCCAATACCCGGATCATCCAGGTTGGTGCGCGGCATATCGACCCGCATGTCCACGGATGTACCGTATTCACTGCGGGCGTGGTTGACCTTTTGTGACGGCTTGGCCATCGGAGCCTGTTGCATGCCATGCTGGCTGTGATCCATCGCCATGCCACCGGGATCCATCTGAGAATGGTCCATTTTTGAATGATCCATGCCGGTGTCGTGTCCCATGGTTCCATGATTCATGGCGCCGTGATCCATCCGCCCCATCATGTCGGCCATGGTCAGCCACTCCACGGGGTCGAGCGCTGGCACCGGCGCGTTCAAACCGTCCCGCACCGCCAGAGTGCCGCGCGCATAGCCGGTGCGATCCATGCTTTGCGCGAAGATGGTATGGGCGTCATCCTTTGGTTCCACCAGCACATCGTAGGTTTCGCCCGGCCCGAAGCGAAACTCGTCAACCTCGACCGGCTCAATATTCTGCCCATCAGCCTGCACTACGGCCATCTTCAGGCCAGGAATGCGAACGTCGTAAAAACTGTTACTGGCTGCATTGATAAAACGCAAGCGCACGCGCTCACCGGGTGTGAACAGCCCCGTCCAGTTGCCCGCTGGCGTTCGGCCGTTCATCAGGTAGGTCAAGGTTGCGGCGGAAAGGTCGGCCAGATCGGTGGGGTTCATACGCATCTGGTTCCACATCTGGCGTTTGTCCAGCGCGCCGGAAACCCCCTGTGTGGAAACGTCGCGAAAGAAGTCGCCCACTGTGGGCTGGTTAAAGTTGTAGACGTCGCTTTGAACCTTGAGTTTGGCAAACACTGACATCGGATCGTCATCGGTCCAATCGGAAAGCTGCACCACGTAGTCGCGGTCGGCACGCAGATGCCCCGCTGCAGGGCGAACCTGACCATCACGCGGCTCGATAATGAGCGCGCCATACATGCCGGTCATTTCCTGGAAGCCGCTGTGGGAGTGGTACCAATAAGTGCCGCTCTGTTGTAATTTGAAACGGTAAACGAAGGTCTCGCCCGGTGCTATGCCACGGAAGCTGATGCCGGGTACGCCGTCCATCTGAAAAGGTAGAATGATCCCGTGCCAGTGGATGGAGGTAGGAACCTTGAGCCGGTTGGTTACCCGGATGGTGACCTCATCTCCCTCACGCAACCTCAGTGTCGGGGCCGGAATGGAGCCGTTGATGGTGGTCGCCATACGGATCACGCCGGTAAAGTTGACCGGTGTTTCGGCGACGACCAGATCAATCGATTGGCCGCTCAGCACGGGCGCGGTACCGGTGTGTGTCTGGTTCTCCAGACGGCCCCCTGCGTGCAGCAGGGCTGGAAAGCTTGCCAGCACACCGCCAGCCACCAGCCCCTGTACGAAGTGACGGCGTGTCGCACTAAACGTTTTCATCAATGCTCCAATTCAGCGATATCGTTTTTCATAACCTTGCCCTCGATCACATCAACCGTGGCGAAGTGCTTGTTGATGATACTGTCGTTTTCGAGTCACGCCCGATCTGACAGGCCGGCAACAGCGACCGGAATGCCGACTGCATCAACATAAGTAATGCCTAGTGTAATCAAGTTAACTGGCCCCTCCTGTCAGCCAGATGACCCAAACATTACATTAATGTAATCTGTGTGTAATCTTGCCGTGGGGAATAACCCGTTAGGTTGAAACAAAATGTGGAGGGCGAGACATAGATGCGACTACTCGTGGTCGAGGACGAAATCAAAACAGGCGACTATTTGCGCCAAGGACTGGCTGAAGCTGGATTTCAGGTTAGTCTGGTGCGCAATGGTCTCGATGGCCACCATCTGGCGATGACCGAGTCCTTCGACTTGATCGTGCTGGATGTCATGCTGCCCGACGTGGATGGCTGGCGCATTGTGCAGTCGCTGCGTGAAGCGGGACGTCAGACACCGGTATTGTTCCTTACCGCGCGCGACCGCGTGGATGACCGAGTCAAGGGGCTGGAGCTGGGCGCCGATGATTACCTGGTAAAACCCTTCGCCTTTGCCGAGTTGCTGGCACGGGTGCGCACCCTGTTGCGAAGGGGCTCGGCACCGCCTCTGTCGGATCAGCTCAAGGTGGCCGATCTCGTTCTGGATCTACCCAGGCACCGGGTCACGCGCGCCGGCCGAAAAATCAATCTCAGCCACAAGGAATTCTGCCTGCTGGAACTGCTGGTGCGCCGTCAGGGTGAGGTGTTGCCGCGTTCGCTGATCGCCTCGCAGGTCTGGGACATGAATTTTGATTCCGACACCAACGTGATCGACGTGGCCATCCGTCGATTGCGCGCCAAAATCGACGACGACTTCGAGCCCAGGCTGATCCACACGGTGCGTGGCATGGGTTACAAGCTCGATGTGGAAGCTGAAGATGATGGCGACTGAGCGGCGTCCGCTTTCGCTAACCGCCAGGGTCATGGTCTTTGTCGCGTTGGCCATCGGCATCAGCCTGGTATTGATCGGCAATCTGGTGCTCGGTGCCGTCGAGCGCCATTTCGCCGAGCAGGACGCGGACGAGTTGGTCGTGATCAACCAGGCGGTAGCGCAGACCCTGCAAAGGGTGGATGATCCGCTCCGGTTACCGGTGGCGTTGTCGCAGGCGGTGTCGGGACACCACGGTGTTTATTTTCAGGTGTGGAATGGCCGTGGCCAGTTGGTGTTCGCTACACCGGGGGCTGACTTCGCGCAGGCTATAGTAGCTTTTTCCCCCGTTAAGCGGATCCATGCCGATAACCTGGCTACTTGGCACTTTGACGGAAATGCCTATCGGGGTGTCGTCACACGGTTTGTCAGCGACAGCCGGGAATATCGCATTGCCACGGCGATCGGCATGGACTTCCACCTGCATTTTCTGCAAGGGTTTCGCCGCAGTCTCTGGATTATCATGTTGCTTACTGGCGGTGTGACTTTGCTAGCGGCGTGGTTTGGGGTACACCAGGGACACGCGCCTTTACGCGGTCTCTCGGACGAGATGCGCAGTATTCAGGCCGACCGATTGCATATGCGACTTGATTTTCGCAGCATGCCCCTGGAGCTACGGGACCTGGCCTCCGCCTTTAATCAGATGATTGAGCGACTGGAAGACAGCTTCACGCGGCTGTCGCATTTCTCGGCGGATATTGCCCACGAACTACGAACCCCGCTGACCAATCTCATCACCCAGACTCAAGTGGCGTTGGGCAGGGCCAGAACACTGGACGAATATCGTGAGCTCCTGTACTCCAATCTGGAAGAGCAAGAACGCCTGGCCAAGATGGTTAACGACATGCTCTGGCTGGCCAAGAGCGACCACGGCCTGCTCAAACCGGTGCAGGTAACGCTGGATCTGGCCACCGAGGTCAGGGAGCTGTTCGACTTCTTCGGGGCGCTGGCGGAGGAAAAACATATCACCCTGTCTTTGGAGGGTCAGGCACCGGGGGTAATGGGTGATCGCGCCATGCTACGCAGGGCCATCTCCAACCTGCTGTCGAACGCCATTCGGCACACCCCGGCGGGCAAATGGATAAAGGTTCGATTGAGTAAAGCGGAGAATGACTCAGTATCGCTGAGTGTGATCAACCCCGACTCCGAAATTCCTGCACAGCACCTGCCAAGCGTGTTTGATCGCTTTTACCGCGCCGATCCTTCCAGATCGCGCCAGAGTGAGGGTGCCGGACTCGGATTGGCCATCGTTCGTTCCATTGTTGAGGCCCATGGTGGTCGTGTCGAGGCAAGCTCCGACCGGCACGCCACCAGCTTCACCCTGTTTCTGCCCGTCCCGGAAGAGCGAAGCGCCTGAGCATGAGCGTGTCCAGCAAAACACGCCAGGCCCAATCGTGGCGAGGTGAGGTGGCCATGGTGCCGGGGCTCATCGCCTTTCGGGGTGAAGCTGGCGATAACAAGCCCCACAAACATTGGGCGCATCAGATTGTTGTGGGTCTGGGCAACCCGGTTGAGGTGCGCGTTGGCCATGCGAGTTATACCGGGGCGAGTCTATTGATCCCTGCGGGTACAATCCATCAGTTACAAACTGCCAGGGTGTTGTGCCTCTATGCCGATCCGACCCACAATGCCTGTAAAACCCTGCTCCCCCAGACGATGGCACAAAACATTTCCATTATTGAGATTGACGGCACGCGGCAACTCATCCAGTTAAGCAGCGCAGACGATCTGCAAGCTGCGCTTGAGGATTTTCGGAAAGCCTGCACCTGTGGCGACGTATCTGGCCTGGATAATCGGTTCCAACAGGTGGTGGAAGCGTTGTGATCCGAGTTAATGCTTGGACGGGAACCTTCCCGTACCGGCTTGGCTGAACTTGCCCACCTCTCATCGAGCCGATTCTCTCACTGGTTCAGCGAGCAAGCCGGCTTGCCGTTCAGGAGCTACAAGAAGTGGCTGAAGCTACTGCTGGCATTCGAACTCACCCAAAGCAGGTCGCTCACGGATGCCGCAATAACGGCAGGTTTTTCCGATCAAGCCCACTTTTGCCGTGCCGCGATGGAAGCGTTTGGCGTCAACCCTGCAACAATTAAACAGCTACTTTCGGAAAAATAGCTCTTTCGTTCAATTGTGCATTGCCTATTCATTGCAAAATGAGGTCCGGCCCAGATTCATGTAAAAAGTTCCACGAAAGTAAGTTAACTGTTTGATTTTGCAAGAAACAGAAAATCTCAAAAACTTGGTAAAAGCGGCATTTTTGTTCAAATAACAGACAGTTTTCGTTGGGCCTTTTCACCTCGACAGATATTCGCCATAGTCACGCGCTTTTTGCGAGTGACCCATGGCTGCCATCCACGATACTGCGTACCCCAGACTCAAATACAATCTCACCCAAAAAGAAATTGCCTTCGTTTACGCACCGCTTGATGAAGAAGTCGTTTGGGCCAAAAGCCGGCGACTGCAGGGCGATCAATCGCTAGCCTGCCTGGTGTACCTGAAATGCTTTCAACGCTTGGGATATTTTCCAAAACCCGATGAGATTCCCATCTCGGTCATTAAATACATTGCCGGCTTCACCCGCTTCCAGGATGAAAACTATCAACGATTGCCACCGGTTCCTAAAACAAACCTGAAGCGCATCAAGGATGCCATTCGGCGATTTTGCAATGTGGATCCGTTTTCGCTGAGTGAGCACGGACCGTGGAGCAGATCCTTCGCCAACGACATTGCCAGAACCAAAGACAGTGTGGTCGACATCATCAATGCGATGCTCGAGATGCTTGTTAAAGAGTCTATTGAGCTGCCCGCGTTCTCGACATTGGATCGATTGGCCTTTGCCGCACGAGCTCATGCCAATAAAACGTTTTATCACGCCATCGCTGAACAACTCTCTCCACAAACCAGTGACCTGCTAGAAAGCTTATTACATACCAAAAATGAGGCTGGCGTTACTCACTGGCAGGTGCTCAAGAGTGAACCGCAGAAACCGAGTGTTCATGCCCTGACTGAATTCACCACGCATACCGCATGGATCAAAGACCTTCATGAACAGGTCGGTCTGGTGCCGGAAATTCCCGAAGAGAAACGCACGCAATTCATCCTGGAGGCGAGGGCCTATAACGCTGATCGAATGCGATCCTTGCAATCCAGTAAGCGTAAAGCGCTGCTGGCCTTGTTGGTGAACGAACAACTCTACTGCTGCACCGATTTCCTGATCGATTTTTTTATCCGCGAGATCCGTAAAATCCATAACAAAGCCCGCCTTGACCTACGGAAGTTTCAGGAAGGCTCGGTACTGGAACAAGAACATCTGATCTGTATGCTGCGGGATGTGTCACTGGAGGTCAGCAAGAAAATTGCACCTGCCACGGTCATCAACAATATCTCCAGAGTGATGCAAGGCGATCCAATTGAGGTAATGGAGCGGTGCAACCGCCTGGTCTTACATGGATTCAATAACTACCTGCAGTTCCTGCCACGCCGTTACACCAAACCACTGAGAAAGGCATTGCTGGATTGCATCGATCTGCTGGAGATAGATCATACCGCCCATGGCGGGGTTCTAGGGATTTTCCGTCCAAAAACGACAAAGTGCTCTGGAGGCCCCGCCATCTATGGCCTCCAGAGGGGTATTACTTTTTTCGATATCCCTATTTTGGTTCTAATTGGGTAAGATTTGGCCTTTTTAGGCTAAATCTATGGCATTCGAAGAACGTGTTCAGATCTTGT
>Ga0208817_100047_pt1 | contig 55454 bp, 47 predicted proteins | sample Virmet3819_2500_FD_185741 | JGI IMG/M metagenome (GOLD analysis project Ga0208817, IMG submission 185741) | Marine viral communities from the Southern Atlantic ocean transect to study dissolved organic matter and carbon cycling - metaG... | ecosystem: Environmental > Aquatic > Marine > Oceanic ... | reverse complement strand
GACTTTATCTTCGGCTGTGAAGCACGGTTAGATATAGAACGCATCTCCTTAAACGAAGATAGCCTCAAACACTAAACGAATCACAACGGTCTATATTGATCGCTTACTGCACAGCGTCGGTTTCGCAATGTCATGGAAAAATTCATGTCAGCAGAGTCAACCACAATGCTCGTGGCAACAATTGAGCCTGCGGCTCTCAGGGAGTTTCCTGCTTATGTTGAGAATCAAGTAGAAGGTGCTTACGTCTCTGAAGTACAAAAATGCGGTCTTACCGATTCTGAAAAAGCAGAAGCGTTAGAGTTTGACGACGATGCCCTGATGGGTGGTGTGTCAGAGCGATTGATATTCACGGTTAGCAAGACTACTACGACTACAGGGGCTGAATAATGACTGTTAAGCAATTTACGCCAGATATTGCCATTACTGAGTTACCTAGTGATGTACAAGCATGGAATAGTGTCGATGAAGTGGTCGATGATTTTGACGATAAGTTTACACTGGCTAAGAAATTTTATAACGGTGTGAATATCATTCGTGAGGTGCTTAGGGATTATCAGGCGATTTGCAAAATAGGCTCATCAACGGGGAAAGACTCGAGTTTGTGCGTTGAAATGACGATAGAGGCCTATGCACAGGCAATAGCAGCGCGAGAAATAGAAAAGGACCATCCGCTTATCATAATCACCAGTAACACCTTAGTGGAGCATCTGGTTTTTGATATTTACTGCAACTACACCATCAAGAAGGTAAAAGCATACGCGGCCTCTCGTGGCGTTAATCTTCATTATTTACTGGCAAGCCCGGGCATTTGCGACTCTTTCGCAGTCAAATATTTTGCCGGTGATAAACTCTTAATTAATCCAACCCTTAATTCTGACTGCACAGAAATTTTAAAAATTTCACCATCCAATCAAGCCTTGGGTGATTTCAAAGAGACTGTATTGACACCACAACAGAAGCAACTTCCCTTGATTGATATCAGTGGTCTCAGAGATGAAGAGAGCGCCAACAGAAAGAAAAACATCAAGAAAGCTGGTGCAACATCGGCATTTACAGCTGAGCAACACGCTATTTTAGCGACTGGTGGTGTACAAGGTCATAAGCACGTTAAATTGGCTCCAATCAAAGAGTTCACCACCGATGAAGTTTGGATGTACCTTGATATGTGCGGAACGGACGCGCTTGATAAAGACCGTCAGGGCCTCAAAGGTGCCCTTACAGACGAAGGGTTTCAAGTTACCTCAGAACAAGGCCTATTCCCTTATCATTTACCAAACGCATCGCTGATTCGTATGGTGTATGGTCAGGGCTCTAATGAGCGGTGTAACTACGTAGCTGGCGCCAAGGGAAACGGTGGTACAGGCTGTGGAGGCAAGTCCCGCTATGGCTGTTTTGTATGCGGAAAGAACCCAAATGATAAGACCGGTGAGAGCTTAATGAGATATGAGCGGTGGCGTATTCTCGGTGCTGAAATGCAGGTTCGGTTACATGATTATATGGCACGTCTATCGACTGACATGAAACATCGCGCTTTTCATGCTCGAGCGGTAGATCAAGCAGGTGGTTTTCATGTGGCATTGCAACCAAACGTCATGAAGCCGCAAATTTTGAGTAAGTTAGTCAGACTATCTGCGCGAATTTCTGTGGTTAATCAGAAACAGACCGAGATAATGCGCCATCATGTTGCTAACGGCACAACAAACGAGCATCCGGGCGTAAAATGCATTGCTGATGATCCAGCACTGAACGATAAAGAGAAAGCGCAGCTAACGTCAATGTACATTGAGGCAGTATCAGAACAGCCTATGAGTCAAATTCTCGGTGAAAAGCATGCTATGTATCTTTCGATGCGTTGGGCGCTAGATGGTATTGGAGTAGGCTTTGCGCCTTTAGCTATCTATCATGAAACCCTAGCTCAAGCTGACCGTGGTGAATGGGTAGACTGGTTGTCTGCAAAATTTCCCGCTCTAAACAAGGAACTGTTAGAGCAGGGGATCCGACCTATGCCCACCAGCGAAGAATCGGCAACACCGCAAGCTCGCTTTCACCCACTGTTAAAAGCAGACTTGGACGTTCAAAAATTTGTGCAAAGTAATACTAAGCTTTCAGATTTTTGGGTGCGCCCGTTTGATGAGACTGATGTACTAGAAGCAGATTTTAACCCGTTTTTGGAAGATGCATATTTGACGAACGCACCGGTTAAAGCAATAGCGTCGTGCCTTTTTGACTTAGACCAACTGAAGATAACGTCTAGCATCGCTATTGATGAATTGCAGGTGGATGGGTTGAAAGTGGGCAATGTAAGCCTAGAGCAACGTTTGAACAAAGAAATGAGTGAGGTATTTGCCCGTCAACTGGATGTTGCCCTCGATAAGCTCACGGATAGAATGACGTCGAACGAAATGATATTGGATTTTCTCACGTCGTTACCTGGCCTGACGGTTTCAAGAGTCGAATTGAGCAATAAATTACATATTTCAGCTGTTGTGTCTGCCGCTATCCCTGGACTTAATCGTGTGCAGGTTCCTGCTGGCGTTCGCATTAAAGCCACGAAGCACCGCTTATCTTCTGAGTCAGAACGTGTGAAAAAATATGAGAAAACAACACGGAAACGCGTATCGATAAAGCAAGCGGATGGAAGCAAAAAAATTGAAGCAGGCTTGATGAGCCTAGCGTTTTATAACCCTCGCTATCAATCTACGTTGGGTATGTCTTATCAAAACTATGTCCGTCAGTGGGAGTTGGACTTTGCGACAGAACAACGTAAGGCTATGCCTACTGTGGATAATATTGATAAAGCCTTGAACGAATTGTCTGGCCGGATTGATTTTGACCACCAGCAATATCAGTACTGGGTATCCCGTGGTGGAGTTCAGCGCGCGTTAGATATTTACTATAGCCATGTTGAGTCTCGCATTAAGCGCCGCCGCTTTCTGGATGTGAAACGAGTGCGTTATTATTCTGGCGCTGGGCAGGTTATCAACGAATGTTTAGGCGCAGGTATTGCGGTAGATAAGTCGTATTTTCCAACACTAAGAGAAAAGATCTGTAGAACACAGCTTTTCGCAGAATTGGGCTTTTTTCGCTTTCAATCTTATTCATTAGCTCAAATAGATGCTGAGCCTATGGTTAAAAGCATGGAGGAATACCGAAGCTTTAAAGCCTCGTACATTCTGGAGTTACGTAAATTGCGTAATAAAGATCGTGCTCGCATCAGAGAAGAGCGCGTCCTGCTCCAATCTGGACAGTACAGCAGCACTGTGGCCAAGTACGCCGAGGAATTGTCCTCAAAGCGGCTTAGTACACTTAAATTAGCACTTGGCGCTGTGATAGAAGAAGTGAAGTATCACTTGGGGGTAGATGTTATCAACCCTGAATCTCAATCTGTGGTTCGGGCTCGTCAAGCAGGGCAGACCGCTTTGCAATTAATGTCTGGTGCGTCTTCGGTTAAACAACTACTGACAGAACTCGTACCAAGCGATATCTACATGTACCTAAAAAAATCAGAACAACTTTCTGAGATAGTTGAGTCTGGGGCCGCACACCTTCAAGATGTTGTTGACGCGATATGTGATGCACGTCGAGAATTGAATTCTGTATTTTCACAGCATCAAGCCCTTCGGGCAGATAAATCACACTGGATCCACCAAGTCCGTTGGCACGGTCTGCTTCTAGGCGAGCATGAAGCATATCAAAAATATGTTAAACCAGTCATAGAGATGTTGCAGAGAGACGTAATGGAGCCTAACTGCACATTGCTTGACGAATCCCTGCAGTTACGTCGTGATATGGCTATACAAGGCGAGCAATTGTCATTGTTTGCCTAACAAGGAAAAAATTTGAGTTTTAATAATGAAACCCACACCTTAAGAACAGTCCATGGTGTTATAAGACATGAGGCATTTGCTATCGCAGGCCTCAATAGTGACGACGTCATCAAGTCAGATGTAACGCAAATTACCAAGCACTTCTGTTTAGTTGAAAAGTCGGTTTTAGTTTCTTTCGACAATGAAAAAGCTATTCACTAGTTTGAAAGCTTTAAAAAGGGAAAACTCTGCCTTTGGGAGTTTTACAAAGTAAGTAATACACTTCGTTTTCTCCTTTGAAATGGAATGAATCTATGGCTTTTTACGTTCTGATTTTTTTAATTTGTATTTTTGTATCTGTCGGCTGTGGCACCGCGCTAGGTAGACTTGGGTGCTACACTGAAAGTAATAACAATAAATAGGGCAAGCTAGGCTCTCCCTGATAACCATTTTAACGCCGTCACTGATACATAATTCCTTTGTCTCAGATAATAGCGCACCTCGGTCTCACTGGTAATCTATTACTATCGATAACACATACCCGCAGGTGCTTATGTCTAAGTTAGCAATGATGAAAGAACGTTTTATTAAAGAGCCAACCTTTCATTCTCAACTTCCATTTACTTTTGACAATGGCTTTTTGGTTGAAGACATCATGGGCGAATGTAAGCAATGCGGCGAGACTATATGCGGTGATTTTGCCCGCGGCAACCTGAATACCGCTTATACCAACACAATAGTTTTTGATGGCCACTGTCTATGTCAAAAATGCTTGAAGATTTTTCCAGTAAACGGTCGTATCAAAAAGCATAAAACCAGTGCTAAATTTGAGTATATACATGAAGGCCAGTGGGTATATAAAACGTTTGAAAACACGTCAATATGGCGTCAGATTGTGGCTTACTTTAAAAGGAACTGCTTTCCTTTTTAAATCCGCAGGCAATCAGATATGGCTTCTCTGAGTTTTTGAAGTGGGATACGCAACAGGCTATAAGCCATAGTGTTGTTATCCAAAAATAAGACTAGCTTAACAACATGCCATTGTAGGCCCACATCACTCCGACCCAAAATTTCCATTACTAATAATGCCTGACACTCCTATATCTTTTAGTGCGAACATTGGTAACAAAATTTCGCTATCTGATGCCATCATCTCACTGAAAAATTTTACCCTGCTACCGGTGTCCACTTAAAAGGCTAACCTCTCTTTCTCAAAGGCAGAAGTAGCTAAGTCACCTTTATCGTTTGGCTAAACTCAACACACTTGTCGTAATACTCATAGTCGCGCTGATAAGTAATACGCATATCAAACCAATGAAAGCAGCACTTACGCAAATCTGCAGGCCTTTGATTAGCAGCACCAAGCCAAAATGCATAATTGGCATCACCGTATATGGCGTCATGGCTACAAATACACACAAGATGGCAATGAGAACCCCAACGAACAAACCGTGCACAAGGAGAACTTTAATATCTTGGTAACTTGGCATCATTGTAAGAGAAATAACAATATAGAGATACACACAAATCGCGCCCTTCCACCATGAAATTTCCATCAGCTCATGGGTCACTAAGCTGATGTACCCCATGAAACTGTCAAAATCCCACAGGCTAGGTACAGCCATTACGTCGCTCACGTTTAGATAGCTAACCAAATTGAGTAATCCGACTAACGCCAACGCGCCAATAGGAAGTGGAGCAAGGGAAGTTAAGACAATACAGATAGAACTTAATAGACTTGGTTTATACGAATAAACGACATGTCCTAATACGTTGGGCGCGGTGTTATTGGGAAGCAAGTATAACCTGACTTTACTGAAACCACTCAGAACTGCACATACATAGTGCGCTAATTCATGAAGTAGGACGCCTGGCGCCAGAAAAACACGAATGATCTTGCGCCCGATGCCGCCGGCCACTACAAATCGAAAACTCAACGCCTCAAAAACGTAAAGCAACACGACAAGCAGGAAAAATATTCCTACATCACTAAACATATCTCGCTGCAGAGTTGCTTGCTTAGCCACCTCAAGGGTTGAAGCATAGATGGCGCCGTAACTATCTACCACCAGACTAATTTAGTAGTTATGAAGGAACCGATAGCCATTGCCGTTCCTATTACGAGAATGTTATCTGTAGCTGTTAGACCAGCAACACCTAATACGACTAATAAGTTAGCCGCAACAGTAATCAAAGTTTTCATAGTATTTCCTTTCAACGTTTAAGTGAAAGGTATTAATTAATACCAGAAAGAAAATTTATTCGCTGAAATGGTTGTAAGAATATATTTCTTACTAATGTAGGGAAGGGGGGGCCTAAGACTATTGCAATTTATGAGGTAAAAATACACACGCATAAAGCGTCGTTAATAAAAAAGTTAGCATACTAAACCCGGTTGCATACCTAAACGTTTCTCCAGGCAGTAAATCTGTGGTTGAGAGTAGTAATCCAACGGTAATGAAGGTCGAAATTGTCGTGCCTAAAATTCTGTCTGCATAAACTTTAAAAGCTTCAATACCGCTTAGACGCATCACCACACCGTTATTAAAATACAAATTAGAAAACAATCCAATAATGACGTCGTCACATAGACTGCCACCTATTGAAAACTAAAAGATACTGCCTCTAATCCTTTATTAATTTGAAGCCTTAACAGTACGGAGCAAGGATAATGCTTTTCTAACCGAGATGCAAAATTGGTCTCCTTTGTTGCTAAGCAATAACTTTGTACCTGGCGTATTCAACTAACCTTGTTTTGAAACTGAATAGAATGGTCGTTGTGTAACCGTATCCATAGCTTCACTAGCAGTTACAGTTCTTATTGCTGGTATAACCTATTGTTTTCATATAGCATTTGACGCTGTGTGGTTGGACCACACTCGTTTAAGAGCTTTTCAAAAATAACGAATGTTTTATAAAAAAATAATAAGTTGCGTAGTTTTGAGTGCGGCACTGTCTTTAGTCGGTTGTGGTGATAACAACCAAGAAATTACTAGCCAGTACAAAAGTGCATTTTCAATTCAAAATGAAGATGTTTCATTTAAGGGTTACAACGTGGTGCTGGAACCGAGCCTTGCCATGTTAAAACGCAGAAACTTTTTGGAAAAAAATGGTTTCCCAATATCTCGGATGTTAGATGAAAACTTAAATATATTAGATAAACCTCAACTGCTAAACGAAGAAAATTTCTTCAATTATGGTACGACTACTTCTGCATACCGGTTATTTTTAAAAGAATTCACACCTCACTTGGAAACTACTAAATCTTCATATTTAAAAATGAATCCAGTGAACGACGATACTGATCATCTCTTCGTCGCACGAAAAGTAACTAGTATTGCAATTTACACAATGAAACTAAATGCTGCTCATGGTGATTCAGAGATGAAAAAATTGAAAGCAGCTTACGATAACTATTTGTCATATGCAGATGATTATAATAAAACACTATTTAAAAGTAGTCTTATATCGTCTGGTTACATGTTTACCGAATTTGAATCGGACAACGACAGGGGACTTCTCTCTAAAGCTGAATTTGATGAAGAGAACGGTGATTTAATCAGGCCTGCTGACAAAGGGTTAGCATTTTACATATTTACCCATGGCACGGATCAACAAGATATATTAGTTGCCACCTTATCCAGTGAACATGATAAAAAGACCCTTGCTGAACTATATTCAGAAGCCGAAACACTAAAAACTGACGTCGTAGTGAAAGACATTGCAGATATTTTTGCAATTCTTGAATCGAATACTGAGCTACTGTTAAAGCCAGACAGATTATAACGAAAAATAAGCACTTATCGTAATGCTACAGTCTGAAGAGCCCTGAGATTTAGGGCTCTGTAACAAACTAATTTTACTCCAACGGTAGCTTATCGAAGCAGGATTTCTTTTGGTAACTCTATTTCGTCACCAAATTTATCCCTTACCAATGCTCGCATAGTAGCGATTAAAGGCGTTTCTCCACGACACCACGCTAAACCAACCCCCGCTTGATATTTATTTGGATTTTCCGCAGCACACCCATGATAGCAAGAAGGATAGAGGTTATATTTTTCTATAATAGGCCCAGCTTGCGACCAATTGGTTGAGGGGGAATAGTCTGCCCCGATCATTTGGTAAATCTTGTTTCTCGGGTCTCGTTCATCCCAAATCCAAAAACCTGCATTAGGACCCTTCTTAAACCCCATTGGGTCAAATGCAATACTCTTGTCTTCACACACTGCTACGGCCCAATCAAGAGCAGTACCTTCTAAGATAGTAACGAGTACCATATCTAACTCCCAAGTCAGATGATTGCTTACACTTATTAAACGCTTTAATTATTCACTCGCGTAACGAGTCAAAGGTGAGCAAGTGAAAACCTCTACACTGACTTTCCCAACTGAGTCGGCTGTTTTCAGTAACTTGATTTCATCATCGATTTCATCTTGATTGCCAACTATAACTTTATGCCATTGGCGTCTTTCTGCATCCCACGAGCAACCAAGTTTTTTAAGTGCATCTTTAGCTTGAAAACGACTATTGACCCTCAGATCAAAAATAGGGGTGGTATAGGCCTTAACAATGCGCTGCATGGCCGTTGATTCTTTGTCTAGAATAAAGGCAGTAGCTAGGCAGTCTTCACAGGCGCGGTGCGCTTTGAAGAAGTAACCTTGTTTGAAAGCAAGATAACCCAATGCATTGGATTCATAGCCAAGTGTTCTCCAGTCTACATCTTTGATAGAACAAGCCCACGGAATCGATAAGGCAGAATAGCCTAATGAATTAACGTGATTGTCAATAAAACCTCGGTCAAACTTTGCATTGTGTGCAACTATCAGATCGGCACCTTGAAAAACATGACTGATAGTATCCATGGAAATTGAATGACCTTTTACATCGTCGTCAGTTATTCCAGTTATGCGCGTTATTTCATCATCAATAGGTACTTTGGGCTGGTTGTAGAAAGAGCCCATGCGTTTTACTTGAACGATATTACCGTTTGATAAATCAACGCTCAGTGAGACAAAGCCAAGCTCTATAATTTCATCAAATTTTGAATCTAGACCAGTAGTTTCACAGTCCACAATACAAACGTTGATTGACTCACCTGTCGGCTCATTGAGCGTAATTGGTAGTTCCCACTTCATAGCAGGGAGAATTTCTAACAAAAGAAAGTCATCGGGTCGGCTATTGATTTCCGCAACTCGGGTTTGAGTAAGCATGTCTGGTTTCCATAACTGGTAAAGATGTAACCAATCATAGAGCCAGAACTAAACCTCGCTACTTATTCACTTTATAAGGGGCTGGTAAACTACAAGCGTTGTGCATTTTACTGACCACACGATAGTCCTTTTTAGGGTAACTCAGTTGGTACTTCGCCATTAGGCCATCAAATGTCGAAAGGTATTTACATCTATAGCTTTGAAGTGGCGGCATCCACTCAGCTGGCCCTGAGTCCGACTTTTGACGGTTAAGTCGTGCAGAGACGATAAGAATATTTTCCAAATCATTAGCAAACATTTGTTTCTTTTTCTTTGACCACATTGCCCCTCCGTTTTTGTGGGCAAACGACAAGGGAATGATGTGGTCGGCGTCAATTTTACTGGATGGGCCTGTGTAGGTTTTCCCTGAATAAGGTAAGTACCATGTACCGGCTATGACGTCGCATTTGCTGGCACCTCTGTATATTAACTTCCCATCTGCTTGTTGAATCAAGGCATCATCACGGCTGTTGCATCCGTTGTTGTCAGTATCATCCCAATGTGACCACTCATCTCGGTCATATATCTTGGAAAAAGGGCGTTGTTGCTCGTTCGCTTCACTAATAGCCTTATCCATCTTACTGTGTTGCGATGCCATTCCCTTCGGCAAGCGACCACCACTATCGAGACAGGCTGAAATACTCTGAAACTCAGTAAAACGTTTGGTTTTTTCATAGAACGGTGAGGATAGATCGTGACATATGCCGCTAGACGATTTCTTGACGACGTCAGCAAAGCCTATGGGAGATATAACTAAAACCGCGAAAGCGATTAGATATTTATTCATGTTCTTCTCTATGAATATTTATGTAGTGTTTATCCAAAATATGGTGAATGTCGTCATCAAACGTGTCAGGTGGGATTTTGTTATCCTCAAATTGCGGTCGCTGTTGAACAATTGGCGTCTCAGTTTTTATCAATTGTATATCTTCATCGACTACAGTGAATTTGAGGTCATTTTGCGTTGTTGCCGATGTGTTTGATTTATCAATCCAGAGAGGTTTAAATTCGTTCCCTTCAACAACGGTAGAATAATACTCCTGATTATTGTCATCCACCCATACATGGTTTTTATTTTGTCCTATGACCATAACAATACTGTTCGGAGTTACGTTGTCAAAAATATATTGTGCGGTTATGCCGTAAAATTCAATACGATGTGTTTCAATGAAGTCGGCCCAGTCCCCATCTAAAGTTTTCTTTCTTTCCCTGGTAACTAACTTAAACGTCGTAAATTTTAATCCAGAGGGATGCTCTGATATTTGCGGTGAGCCATCAACACTGCCAATGAGTTCTGTTCGAGAATGCATATGGTTTATTGATACCTTATCTGTTGTTGTAACTATTAACAAATGCGTCTGCAGCTCTTTCAATGTCCATCGTCTGGCCTAAAAACTTTCTGATTTGGCTCTCAGGTATCACAATACATGGATTGGCTAGCTTCAACTTTACGAGCCTGACAAACTTATTATGCCTGCCTTGTTGTTTTTTACTAAGAATACGATTCATAGGCACTTCACTTCTATCTAATGGAGATGATTGTATTAATGTTTTCTATTTAGATAGTACCAGTGGCGCAATACCCGCTGCTTTTTGAATACTTGAAATCGCGATGCCAGTGACGCCGTCAGGACTAGTCAAGGAGTGACGCCCTAATGTGATCGTAAATGAAACGATCTCGATTTCGCGAGAAACGAAAAAGTCGCGCTTGAATAGCTATAAACAGATTTATATTTTTTGATTGTGGGAGAGGGGAGTACCACCAGAAAATATAGCTAAAATATTAACTGGTGGTAGGGCGCAGGAGGCTATTAAAAGATTAATCCGTGGTCTTCTATAAGTTCATTTAGTTGCTCGTCTTCATCAAACAGAGAGTTTAATTTTGCTGTTTGCTCAAAGAAATTACCGACTACTTTTGGTGCTTCCTTCGATTTTTGCACCTTCGTAGTTCCAACTTCATCATGAGCGATGTAACATTCAGGCGGCGATATTTGCTCAGGTAAAGCAATGTCACTTACGTAAGTCGGCTCGACTTTCTCAAAAGTTTGTTTGGGTAAAAGGTGAGCATATTTTGGGTTTATGTCGCTATCGCTGGATAAAGCGTCATGTATGGCGTGTTGTAATTCTTCTAATTCTTCTAACTCACTTTCGTGCTTAAACTGTGCATGCTGGCGCTGCTCATAGACAGCATAAGATTTTGCTATGCCGTCAAAGTGAAGATTGATTCTTTCTTTCTCTTTCCAAATTTCATTGAACATTTCATCAAGGGTTTCTAAGACCTTTGCAGTACTAACGCTTTTTTTCGAGTCAAACTTTAATCTACGTTGGAAATATTCCCCCTCTAGGTAAATATAGTGTTTCTTAAAATCCATACCAACACTGACTTTAAAACCTCGATAAGTACCGAATTGTGATTTGCCGCCATAGAGGTGACTACCGTTTCTATTTCTGGCTAGGTGAAGTTCTTTTTCGAATAGTAATTCTAAATCACATCGAGGGCGGCGAACGCGGCGAGATTTTTCACTTTTATATGCGTCTGTTAAATTTACCATGGCATTTTCTATTTGTTTTACCAGCGGTGAAGTTTTACCCTCGCCTTGGCTTAACAGCACTTTAAGCTCTTCATCCTTTGCCTTATATTGAATTTTAAAATCTTCTAGAGTTTTACGCTTTGCTTCTTCCGCTAGGCAAAAACGTTCTTCTAGTGTTTCTGCAGGCGTAGCATGAGCGGTCAATGCTCCGTTACATGTCGAAAAACTAAAAGAGTTCATATGTTGGTTTGCCTGTTCAATATCCAATGCAACCAACGCAAGCGTATCTCGAAAGTCTTTTTCAAAATTAGCATGCTTGTTTACAAAATATTGCGCGTCCATGACTTCATGTTGGTGTGCTCGGCGCTTAGACTCTAACTGTTTTATTTTTTTGTCAGTCGATACAGCGGCTAAAATGAGAGGGTTACCGCTTATTGCAGCCTTAATAGATGCAAACGTGTCTTCTGACGCTTCGCCTGCTTCTTCTTCGGTAAGTATACGCTGATGTTTTTGAGCATTTTTAAGCATACTTATAAAACGAGCTTTAGTTTCTAGCAATCCGAACCTAAAACTATCAAGACTTTGATCAGTAGCATAGTTATAAACATTGATAGTATGGTCTGGGAGTCCTTTTTCTCTCGTTTGGGCCAAGAGCAAAGAGCCTGAACGTAATGCGCGACCAAGTCTTTGTTCAATACCAGATGGGGTCCAGCTTAGTGACTGATCTAAATTATGCACTGCTATAATTCTTGTTTGTATATTATAGCCGGAACTACCTTTGCTGGTGGAACTAACAAAAACACGTTTTTCGCCGCTGTTTAACTGTGCTTCCATTTGGCGCTTGCGTTGTAGTGTATTTGCATCGTGAGCAAAAACTATGTGCTTTTCCAATACGCCATAATGAATAAGCTTGTTTTTAAACTCTTGGTATAAATTAAGGCCGCTTGCCCCACCTGGTACCCCTAAATCTATATAAACCAAGCTTACCCCTTTAACGTCATGAGATAAGGCATAGTCTCTGGCGGTAATGGCAGCGGCAATATTAATTTTGCTGTTCTCTTCAACGTCCAAGCTGGGGTCAATAAGACGCATATCTAGGCTGGCCTTTGCAGCGTCAGAGGTGATTTTAAGCATGTTATCCTCGCTTGGGTCAACATTGCCTATATTCTCTGCCCGTGCAAGAATCTGTGCCATGTAAGCAGACTGATGAGGTGAACGGGGGCACATAATCAGTTGAGGTTTTCCTCCGGTTATTTCAGGTTCATACCACGGCACCCCTTGTGCTTTACATTGCGATTTCAGGTCGTTTTTTGTCACGACATAAGAAAACTGAGTAAAAAATGCTGATAACTCCGGTAAGTTTGTAAAGCTTCTCAGTCTGGTGCGTTCTTTATAAGCACCTGTTATAGATAGCTCAAATTCGGTGGTGGGTTGAGCAAACAAACTAACAAAGGTATCAAGGTCAGAAATTCCCGCTTTTTTCGCTTCATCAAAGTAAAAATAACGCAAGTAGGTGTAAGCTTCGACTACGCTATTGGTAATAGTTGTGCCAGATAGACCTAGTAAACCTCTACCATCATACTTGTTTTGCAGGTGTCTTGCTTTGAGGAACAAATCAAATGCTGCTTGGCTACCATCAGCAGGGCCGAGGCCACCTACGCCGTTTAGTTTTGATAAATACATAAGGTTTTTGAAGCCCCCCTCGTGTATTTCATCGACAACGATTTGTTGAATCCCAAGTTTTTCAAAACAAAAATTAGTTTTGTCCTTCTTCTGACGGTTTAAGACACTGAGCATTTTTGAATTTAGTGATCGTTTAACTTTTTCTAACTCCCTCAGAGTAAACTTATCATCAGTGCTTTTGATCTGGTCTTCAACTTCATCTATGTAATCTTGAATAAACCCTGTTGTGTATTCATCTGAACATGGAATCAGGCCAAACGTGGAGCGCGTAATGAGCACGATAGGCCAATCACCAAAAGCAATGTTTGCTAAAAAAGCTTCACGCTGTTTCTTAGAAGTCATGTACTCAGTACCTACGAGCACCTTGCTAGCCAATGAGGGATAAAACTTATTGATTTCGTTTATCCAGTTATTGATTAAATGATTTGGCACGACAATCATAGCCTTAAATTTCTGCCCTACATTTTCTTTTTGCAGTTGATAAAGCATAGAGATAAGACTTAACGAGATTAGTGTTTTTCCAGCCCCCACACTGGCATCACACAATAGGCTTTTCGTCATTACTCCGCGCATGATGCAAGATAATTGGTGTGGTCGCGCTTTGATTGTTCTGTTCTGACCGGGCAAATAACCTTTATCGTCTGTTAAAATTGAGCCGTCAAAAACAGGCTCTACAAAGGCGTTGAATTGCCGATTGTAGAGTTCAGTTAGCGTTTCTTTTCTTACCGGACAAGCAAAAATCCATTTTCCCCATTCATCCTTAATGCGTTCTGCGTTATTTTGTAGTAATTCAGTTTCAGTTTTATTGATGATGGGTTTGCCGTTAGAGTTTCTATCTACCACTTTAAGCGGCGAGAAATTCAGTAGCTTTTTAATAATATCAATTGCATTGACTCTGTGGTTTCCATACGTTGCAGTATTTCTAGACCAATCCACATGATAACTTTCGATATTAGTTATCCACCTGCCAGCGACATAACTAGTAGTAGCCTGCTCCAAATAATCATTTTTTATTTGCAGTAAATGATGAATAAAATCCTTTAAATATTCGTCAGGTATCCATGGAGCACCAAAAGCCACGGTGATTTCACCTGCGTTAAGTTTCTCAGGTTCGATCTCCTTTAACGCATTAATATTGCCTTGTAACTGTGGATATTCGGTCAGATTCGCTTCTGCGTCCTTAATTTTTTGAATTACGTTTCCTGAAAGATAAACATCTTTGTATTCGTAGGCCTTACTTATCGGATTGAAAAAGATTGCGCCTGTTAATCGTTGCAGTAGATCTTTTTCTGATAGGCCGCTAATTTCCATCATGTAGGGTAAATTGACTTCGCCTTTAAACTTCAAGCTAGCGATTAATGCATCGGCTGGTGTTTCAACTTGCGGATTATTTTCTACTGGTGAATTAAGTCTTTCGAAAAATATCTGCGCTTTTTCCCAACTAGGGTCTACCGGAGATACACCTTGTTTGAGCGCAACACGTTCTGATACACCCTCTTCATAGTCAACCTCTAGGCCGAGAAGTGCACCAAACGATGCACACTCACGCATGAAGCCATTACCTTTACCAGATATTGCGCCGTATCGTTTGACGAATTTATCGTAGTGTATGTTCAGTTGATTTCGTAAATATTCGCAGGTCGTATTGTCCGAGTCTTTAGATTCTGCTTCGAGTAATGCTAATAGTACATTTTTAATGGTAATCAGCTTTTGAAGCCTTTTAATCTGAGTAGCATTGAAACTCATGCGCTCATACTGAGGCGTAGTTTCAAAATCTAAAATCCGTTTTACTGGGTTACCTTGCACGTCAAAGCCCAAATTAAAAAGGGCAATATCATCATTAACTTCGATATCCTTATCACCTTGATTGACGCTGTCAGGGCTAATATCCACGTAACAATCGGTTAAGTTTGAGCAAAGTGAGCTAATTTCAGCTTCAATCTCGATATTCGGGTTACGCTCAATGTCCACAATTAACTTATTAAAGCGATCGGTGGTGACTAGCGGAGTACCTAAAATATGCGTAGGGTTTTCGATATAATAACTATTAATCGATGCATTACCCTCGGTGGTAACTTCAAAAGGCTCTACATTTAACCAATTCGTATTAAATTCACCGTCTTTAACTCGTTGAAAAACTACAATGTCAGTGACTACGTTGGTATTGTCCTTTCTAAACACATTATTAGGAAGTCGAAACGCAATTTTTAGGGTTGCGATTTTAGCTATTTCTGTGCGGGTGGTATTGTCTAACGAGTCGAGGAAAGAACGAGTAACAATAGCGCATAAAAACCCCCCTTCTCGGATTGTTTTCAGTGCTTTTAAAAGGAAGAAATTATGTTCTGACCCTTTAATTTTACGATCATAATCATCTTGTAAGAACGTTTCCAGAAACGGCGGATTTGCAATACCACAATCATAATAGTTATAGGGTAACGCCACTGATTGAAAGCCATTGTTGATAACTTTGATGCTTGGCTCTTTCGCGGCGAGTATACCTGCACTAATGGGGCAGTATTCAACAGCTGTAAACGTTGAGTTAGCGCGTGTGCTATCAGGGCAACTTTTAATGAGCGCCCCATCACCGGCGCTTGGCTCTATAACATTGCCACCAGTGAAACCTAGTTTAGACAATATAAACCACATGATTTCGCTTACATAATTCGGCGTGAAATAGGAGCTTAAAATCGACTGGCGCAGGTCAGCAAACACCTTTTCATCTACGGCGTCACGTAACCTATCTGACAGCACTTTATGTTTTGTATTTATATCGAAGAGAGCGGCTAGGCCGCCCCATCCATCATAGCCATTTAAAACGTCGAGTTCACTTTGTGATAAAGGACGATCTTTTATGTCGTTTAATAGTTCAATGGCTTCAATGTTCTTCAATGCACGAGACTCAAAGGGGGTATAGTTCGTCTGCATTTTTTTCACTCCAAATTCATAGGTATAACTATGATCACATGAAGTGATTTAGCCGCTACTTTCCTCTTTTGGAGAGGCGCTGAGGCATGACGGCGTCAATAGTGACAACCAAAAAAGCTATATGGAATACACCTCACTTATTAATATTTTTCGCTCTACCATCGAGCGTGAAGGGTGTTATATGCCTAAAGAGGAACGACTGTGCTAACAGTTACGCCCTCAGTAAGATTCAAGTGTTGATACTATCCGAGCGTTTACTCTTAGCAACTAACACTTCTTGGCTTTCTGTACCGATAACCAAATGAGCGCCACACCTCTCGACTAATGCGAATTGGGCTAGAACCACACTGCTCAACATCATACATAGCGCCATTTACTGAGATACTTCCATTAAGGATGAGTCGAGAGAGTAACCCCACAGCAGTCGTAGCACCTGTTTCATTGACAGTAAAGTTTTGTCTAGAAAGTGCATCAAGAACATCACAACTAGGACGTTTGAGCATGTTATCCTCTTTCCCATTAGCTATGTCGGGAAACAGGTCTAGTGCGTTAGGCAGTCGATGATTCCCCCTACCGAATTCACCAAGCACTACATTTCCAAATTGTTCTCCAACACCAATATCAAGCCAGAGTGAAGTTTTACTTTTTTTCTTACCCATGAATTTTTGTATCTCATATCGACTTTTTGCGCTGTCAGTGGCAGTGATCATAATATCGAAATCCATAGAAGCGTCACTCGGGGCAAAATGGCGTGGAAAGCCACTGGCAAAATTCTTCCCGTATGCGTTATTCAGCTTATTTGCCATAACTTCTGCTTTATTAAACCCTACTTCGGTAGAGAAAAAACCTGTTCTATTTTTTCCCGTTTCAGTAACTTTTTTAGGGTCAAACAAGAAAAGCTGTAAGCCATATTCTTGTGCCGTCAATTCTTTGCGAATATGATTGAGTTTAAACAGTAAGGGCGCAATGGCACTGCCAGTTGCACCGCACCCCACCAGCGCGATTCGTAAACTGCTGTTGAGCCAGTGAGAGGGACAAAAATAGAGTCCAGTTTCAATATTCAACATGTGCTTAACCTCGCATTAGCGTTCTGATAGAGAAAAGTGGGATTAAATCTTTTTTTACGTTAACACGATGTCTACTTTTGGCTTTTTTTGCCCAATAACTCACGATTTGGGTGAATAATGTTCTTTTTTTATCTTCCTCATCTTTGAGAAAAAGGTACTCTGTGTTGGTGTGTGTGGAAAGTGCATCAAAAAAGCAGCGTTCAATTAAGTGGCAGTTCTGAGCATTAGGAGTGTCTGGTATAAGGTCAAGTGTATTACCGAGACACAAGTTGCCCGAACGACTGATATTGCCAATAGGCAGTTGGTATAATGTTGAGTCAATGGTCGGGCGTTTATCATTATTTAAGCCAAACATTTTTAGTTGTCGTGTATTACGCTCAAAGACAAAAAGAGTAGCTGGAAATTTTACATGTAGCGTTTGTTGATTTACATCAGATGAATTCTTCAAGTAGAGATGACGCAGCATGGTGGGCTGATACCACATTAGAATATTAGCACTATCTACCAGTATGTTTGGCGGTATCCAATCCGTTGTGCTGTATGACCGTTCTTTTCCCGCGGTAATCAGCTTTACAAGAGCGTGTGGGCTAATTTCATTTCCAAGTGATAATTCACCGTTAACAACATCGTGAAGCGTAGCGTTAACCACCTCTACATCACTGTTAGCATAATAGGTACTGGCTTTCTTAGTGTGTAGCAAGATAGCGTGGCTTGTTACAAACTCACTAATGTCCAATTCGTAAGCATTTCGATTAACTTCTTCAAGCATGATCTGCACTCCGTTTATTCTCTACATAGATAATCTCATGCGGTTAGAATGCGGCCACTTTACTGCCAGTAAATATCAAAATAAGTGTGAAGTAGGTGGGCAAATTTATCGAAATATTGAAGATCGTCAAATAACTTGGGATGCTTTATGTCGACCCCATAGTTCATTTCGTCACCATTGTTAAATGTATCATTACAGGTATTATCTACCGCTTCATAGGTGTTGGCGGGAATGTTAGACTCCCAATCACTTATTAGTACAAGATGCTGCCACATGTTGCTATCGTCAGTAACAGTTAACGACTCAATGACATGCCCCTCTAGGTAGGTCTGATAGTATTGAATGTCATTTAGTAATTTGAGGGCGTCATGATCATCCCACAATTGCCACATATCTATTGTTTTTTCGACAACGGGCAAAAGTTCCTTCGTGTTTTTGTAGTGGGTTTTAGTACATTTATCACGCACCAATGAAGCGTAACAGGCTTCAAGCTGATGTTTACCAAAGTATTCAAAAATTTTAAGCGCATTACCGTATTTTTGATTTAAATACTCGACAGTTTCTTCTTCATCTTCACCCTCACGTTCATCCAAATCACCAATGATGTTTGCGTATTGCTCCATAAAAGTTTTTGAACACTTTATTTCTGTATAATCCCCCCAACAACCAAAAGCATATTCAATGACCTCGTCATTGGTTAATGCCCCAAAATCTTCTGCTAAAAGGTTAGAAAACGCGACGATTAAACCTCGCAATAAGTGATTTTCGGTGCTCTCTTTTAAATGGCCGAACCCAAAAAAGTCACTCAATACTAATTTAGGATTTCCACTGTTGAATAAAACATCCCAAACGCCACTGGTACATATAGTGGTTTCAGATTCTAATAGGTCATTGAAGTCGGTATGTAGCGCCCTCATAATTTTAGGATATTGCCGACTTCTTTCTGACGGTATCATCCCACTGTATTGCTTGAAAATATCAACGCTTAAACCAATGGGAAGTGCCTTTTCAGCGTAGTTAGAAATGATGTCATTTAAAGGAGTAGACGCGATTGCGAGTCTTGTTTCTTCTAAATTTTTTGCTGCATGTTTTATTGCTTTTTTGATGCTCAAATTTCGCCCTGCATATTGCAGGGGCGTGTTTACAGTAGCAGACTTGGAGTTGTCGATACGACTTGCAATCTCTTGAGATTTAACATGAAGCATGTTTGTGACTCCGTAGGCTTATTAGAGGTTTCTGTTGTATGTGGCTTAGAGATAGCGGTGAGCAGTGCCGCTATCTCTTGCTCTGTAGGGACGCTTGCGGTGTCCATTAACCATTCACCTTTGCAGTAGGCAATGGCACATCAAAGGTAAGTACCTTTCCATCATCTGACAAAACACCATCTGAGTCATACAGGCGTGTATGGCGCAATTGTGGAAAACTGGCGGTCAGAAATTCAATTGCCACGTTAAGCGGTGACTGAGGTGCTGGATCGGCAATATTCTTTACGCTACCTATGTTAAAAACACGTTTCATCATTTTGTTCCCCGTTATGCTAGGAAGTCAGAAAGAGGGTTTGACGACTCTGGCAAGTCATTCGCTGGTGGTGTATGTGTTACGTCACCAGATTTTGTTGATGTCTTTTCTTCTGGTTTAGCCGTTGCTGCGGTAGGAACTTTTTGTGACGCCTTAGCGTTATGTACCGTTTGATTGAACGCATTAACCGATGCGTTTAAATCTTCGTTGCTCAATGCCGCATTAAGGGATTCTTCTAACCCTGTTAACTGTTCCATAACGTCTTCCACACTACCAGCAACGACAATGGGTTGAATCAATTTTTGGCGTAATGCTTCATCTTTTACTTTTAGTGGACAAGGCATAACAGCAATTGAAACCTGTATGCCTTTCGGGTGGATGCTTGTACTTGTATTGACGCGATTAGCATAGTGCGTAAGCAAATTTGATATTGACTCTAACATGCGTATTCTCCGAGACTAAGAGGGCTAGCCACATGGCTAACCACTGACTTTATAATCGCTTAACTTATGCCATTCGCTACTTTTTGAACGGCTTGAATATAGGCTTTTGGTGCGTATTGACTAAAATCAAAATCTGCATCTGCCAGTGCTTTATGAATGTCGGGAACTTTACACGCCATAAGTTTTGCAAAACTACCTTTTTCCTTGGCTTCTAGGTGATCTTTGAACCCTGACTCCGTCAATATCTGTTTGATACCAGCCTTAGTAGTATGTTTGAGTTCAGCAACCGTCCATGAAGCAATAATGGCATCGTCAAGTTGACCTTTTGCAGATAGCAGCGTTAATAAGATATTACCTATGGGATATGAACTACTTTCTTCTCCTGATTCTTTTTCTCCTTTTTTGAGGTAGGAGAGCAGGGCGTTGTTCACTCTATCTTTAAGAGTCGCATCATCCATATTCACAACGTCTTTTATTTCGCTGACGTTGTAACCGTACATATCGCCAGTGAGCCGCATTACAGCAAGGAACATCAGCATCTTGCTATCAATTGCTTCACTGAGTCCTTTTTCGATTTGAATTTTCGCTGCCGCAATTCGTGCGGATTGCAGACCCGCTTTTGAGATTTTGGCTGCATTGGTGGTACTGACAGTTTTGGTTTTACCCGAACTTGTTGTTGCAGTAGATGCAGATTCACCAGTGCTCAAATTAGCATTCTCAGCGGTAATGGCGTTTTCAGTTTGGCTAACTGTCTCGCTTTCGTTACTAGCGTCCTGTTGTGTCGTAGCGAATTTAGCCGCACACTCAGTAAAACAGGTCTTATTGCGACAAACGTTATTCATAACGTTGCCAAATTTTTCACTGAGTTTGTTATGAATAAGCGAAATGTTGTCAGAACAAGAACTACACTCTTTAATCTGTTCATCACCGAGTAAATCAGCACTGATCAACGAAATTGCGCTTTGTTCAACCTGTGATACGGGGATCACTGTGCCAAATTCAGCGATTTTTTCTTCACGTTGCTTATCAAACCACGCTTGGCTTTTTTGCTTAAAACATTCGATATTTTTGCACGTACCCTCAGAGCCGCAATCCTCTGTATCTACAAAAAGGCTACTTTGAACCTCGCTGTTTGACGGACATTGCTGACAATCTGATTTATCGAACTTTGCTAAAGACAGTGACACACTGGCTTTGCCAACGGCTGACAACAAATCATCGTGGGTCATATCGCCTTTAACCAGTTTTTCTAAGTACTGTGTTTGCTGGTCGTCTGGCAGACCTGCGAGGATAGTAGCTGTTTTAAGCGCAATTTTATTATCGTCAAAGGCAATCATTGCATCGTCAATCAAAGCGGTAAGTAGCAAGCGGTCATTGACCTTTTTTGAGGTCATATTCAAGCGAACTGCAATGATTTCGGCTTTCGTTGAATCATCACCCTCTAGGATAGTGAAAAGGCGTTTAATGGCAGTACATTGGTCGGCTAACGATAAGCCTGAGCGATTGAAATTTTCCGCAAGATTAGCTTCGGTGGTTTGTGCTTCATCGGTATCTTTATCAAGCACAATGGCATTAATCTCAGTTTTGCCAAGCTGAGACATAGCTTCAAATCGTTTAAAGCCAGCTATCAACTCGTACTTGCCGTTATCGGTGGGCTTGACTGTGACAGCAGAGATTAAGCCTATACTGTTTATAGACGCTTTAAGCCCGTCAATATCGACCTGAGAAATTTTACGTCTGGTATTGGCGAAAGTCAGCACTATATTGGCTAACGGGATGGTTGCAACAGTTGCATCAAACTCTTTGTCTACATCATTGGATTCAACAGAAGTAACTTGCTCTGACTTTGTTTCTTCTGCCAATTCCATAGCGTCTTTATAAACACTCATTAATCTGTCCTCATTGGGGTGGTTTAGACAGATTTATAGTTACATGAGTCTGATGTACCGCTACTTTTTGAGAAATTAAAGTATGGGTAGTTATCGTTAACTTAACTTGATGTCGTCACGAAATGCTACATTTGATAATTGAATAAATAACCATGACGGCGTAAGTGCCAAGGCTTTATAAAACCTTCATTACGGCGTCACTAGCACCTGCTCAATGTCGTTCATTATGTTCTGAGATGAATCTTGAGTTTCAAAATCATCTTCTAAGTGTAGGTTGAGTTCCAGTTGGTCATTAGGCCTTACTCCTAGCAGCATGAGTTCAATCACATCCGTAAGATCAGCAGAGCGGTCATTTCTAGTATTCGTAAGAATTAGTCTATGGTTTGTTTTTTTTGCGATAAACTGAAGCTGATACGCATTCCGCATGTGTATTCTAGCGGTTTTAGCAAGAATATTACGGCAAAGAGGTTCTCTTAATACTGCGGTCATTGTTAATACTCAATCAATATATTTGATTGGTAATGTATTAAATATTTGCGAAATACAAGGATAAAAGGGGCAATACCATTGGTATAGTTTAAGCGTATGTTCTATCTATCAATTGAGTGGTTATGCACAGCTTGCCCCCATGGTTATGAACCGTTTTGGTGTATAACTTTTCTACTGGTTTAAAAATTGTCGAGCGGCCTCGTCGCAAATCTGAAACTCTTTTTTTAAATTACCTGATTCGAATGGATTGCTGTCTTCTGATGCATCTTTAAACCAGGCCTGGTATTGTTTGCTGTATCCCCTGAATTCTTCAATCGTTTGAGAAACATCGTCACCGTCAGGTTTTTCGTTTCTTAATTTTAAAGATGAAACAAAGAGTGCGTTTGGATCTATCTCAATAGCTTTGGGGGCTCCTTTGATGGAATTGGTAATGGTGAGCAATGACGCGCATCTTATTAATACGGTACCTACTATCTTCACATCCTTGGTATTATTGTATTCAGAAAGCATTTGCTCTACAGATTGATTAAAAGGGCTGCTTCCAAAAGCTGGAAGTGATATTGCGATAAGAAATCCCGTGCTTATTAATTTTTTCATAAAAATTTCCAAATCATTCCAAATATCTATTAATGTATAACGTGCACTTCTTACTTTAAGATGTCCCATGGCAACGTTGACCAACTGGACCTGTAAAATGAAAATCGAATATTGGCTCTATCATGATCATGTACAATATCGCTTCAATCTTAGCGACATCGGGGAGCCAGTGGATGTTTGGATTGATGATAATGATGCGGTAGATAAAACCTTTCAGTTTGGTGGTGAGTTAGGTATTAAACTGGTTGCACATCGTTTATATCAGAACGCTGGACGTTTAGGGTATTTTTCTGGGCCAGTCAATTGGCGCAGAGTGGGTAGACTAACTGAAGTTGAAAGTTGTATCTATGATGACAACGACCGATATCTTTTATTATGCTATTTATTGGACAATGAAGCGTATGTGGTAATTGATGAAGATGGAAAACCGCTCATGCAGTTACAATCCGCAAGCCTACCAATAACCCCCTGTTATTCTGAGGGTATCGAGAGTGGAGTGGTTATCGATATGGTAGGTGCAAAAACACAAAGTAAAAAAAAGGAGAGTAACCCAACTTTTTCAGGCAACCCTCCACCATCACCGTATTTATAAATTGTTAGATACAGTGACCTCTTCCTGATTTTTTTCGAACAATGCTTTCCATTCTTCCTCGGTAAAAATCTCTGTTCTGGCATCGTGAATGTTTGCATTGATCATGTTTGACTCCACCATTTTTACTTGACCACTATGGGCAAATAAATTCATAAATGTAGCCTTTCCTTTTGTTATGACTAAATCACCTTGGCAGGTCTTGACGATAGTTTCTCTAGAACCGATAGGAAACTGTGAGATACAATTTTGCGTCTCTATTAAAATAAAGTTTGGATAAACTTCACTAGCCTTGGCAAAAGCGAGCGTTTGGCTGTTATCGTAATCCCAACGGTAATATTGCCCCATCCGATGTAATGACGCTGTGAAAGTTTCTCTTGTCGTAACTTTAGAGCCAAAATATCGTTTTCCATTGACCCTTATAAAATCAGCATCCCACACTGATAAAATTGGTCTAACCCTGTCAAATGAGTCGTAATTACTTGGCATTACAAGCAGGTTGTTCGAATAGCTTTTTGACTTATTTTCCCCCAAAAGAGTCTTTTTTGCCCCATAGACTTCCACTTCACTGATAGGAGATTCAACATCCTGAGCTAATTTCCAGTCGCGTTCTACAATCCCTTTCTCGGACAGAAGAACTAAATTTTTTGTTTGTTCTTTTGCGGCTAAAGATACGATGTCATGAATTTTTTTATATCCACACTCGCGGTCACAGTCTTCCTCTACCTCTACCCAGAAAAATGTTTTTTTAAGATGGTTTTCATGATTATTTGAGCGAAATAGAGCGAGAGGGTTGAAAAAGTCGGTTAACGAAACGCCACCACCGAAAAGCTGGGCTATAGCAAAACCCAGAAACATATCCCCACCATCTGTGAGCTGACCTAAAGCCGATTCTTTAAATTGATAAAAGTTATCAGATACCGCTTTACGTTGACCGTTAACTACCTGCATGGCTTCGTTTTTGGAGATAATGCCAAAGTCCACCATCGTTTGATAAGACTCTGGCATAACTGGTGGCGCATTAGTAACTAATTGTGGGTCATTATTTTCTGTACTACTACAAGCTGTAAGTATTAAAACCAACATTACTGGGATAACAAGAGACTTTTTCATAATTCAATCCTTTAAAGCAGCGCTATTGCTGCAAATGTGTTAACTCCATAATCTCACATACTGCTAATCCTGCATTTTTAAGAGTTTTTTTTCCAATCATCAAAAAAGTTAGCACATTTTAAATACCAGTGTAATTACTTAGATGGAAAGCTATCGATGCAGGTTAAAAAATTTCACAGAGTGAGTGCGTATTTAATCAATGCCATTCTCCTTATCAATTTACTTAGCCCAGCATTTTTGCCGACCTACGTGATGGCGCAAGCTATATCAGAGGAAGATGAAAGAAGAATCCAGCAAATTAACAGGGGGCAATGGGACGGAGCACTGGGCGTAAAAAACTTTACACTGCCTAGCGTAGACAACTCACCCATTTCAACGACAAATCCAGTGACTGGGGAGGTTGAGGAACACACTTACCAACAATCAGATGGAACTTATAACTTTTCAAGTATAAAAATGGGCGATATGTTTCAGGGGTTCTCACAGGCTCAACACGAAGCCTATGCTGCTGACCTAGAGGACATTCGAGATAACCCTCATCAAGTTCAAGATTCCGTCTATCAAATGCAGTTGGATAAAACAACATTCGCCGATGTGGAATGTTCCTCGCTTACTTCTACAGATGAACAACAACGATGTGAACTTGCCAAGCAGGCTTCGTTGCTTGATGACATGAGGGGCAATACCGGTGCTGAGGAATTTTTAGGAGCTGAGGATTCCATTCTCACCGACTTTTCTTCAATCGCCGATGGCACACATCCCTATTATGCAGAACTACAAAATGAAGAGTGTGTAGAAACGGTTCAAGAAGGTGAAGATGGTGAAGGAACAGGACTAATAGGCAGGCATATTTGCTTAGTCGGTGGTGACGCGCCTGAGCAAGTGTGTAGGGCCGAACGGTATCTAAAATCCACAAAAGTAAACGAAAAAGTAGTAATAAAATACCCAATCGACTCTGAGCCAAGTATAGATGTTGTTTCAAGTGGTTTTGACGCATATGACATACGTAACTGCCCAGGGTTTCAATCAACTCGACGTACCTGCCTTGAAATAGATGTACTAACGACTACACAGATTGATAGGGTTGCCACATCAGCGGCTTCTGATGAATACATCAGAGCACAATTAACACTAAGTCCACCTGGTGGAAGTACCTTATATTCTGAGTCTCAGGTTATTCGAAATTACGCAGTACGTTCTGATTTCCTAGCACCTAATATGACTTTACCAAGTAACTTAGGTGATTTTATTGACTCCCCAGAAGACTATGTTGTTAGTCCAGAAACAAATTTATTGTCAATGGAATTTGGCTATAGGTATTTCGAGACTCCGAATGATTGGTGCCATCCCCTATCTTATATGGAAAGTGATTGCCCTCCGCAGGAAAGGTTCGTTGATGGTACCGGGACAAGCCACTGGGGTAATGCTTATAATAACGCCGATATATTTAGAGAATCACTAAGCGAAGATCAAATGACTTTTGTTAACCCACCTCATACGATAGTGGGAAATAGAGAAGAGTATTTGATTGAACCTGTCGAGCACCCTAGATTAGACCAATCATTTGATAATACGCGAGCGCCATATACTGTTTCTGAAGATGGGGAATTCGATGTAGGCTCAGGTGGAGATTGGATGCTTACTGATTCTCTAGATATTCACGGGTATTACCCTAAAATCATCAATGTTACGGATCATACTGAATATCCCAATGATGATTTGGTTTATTTCGGTTTCCATAGAATACAAGTTATTCTCATGGGACAAATCTCTACTGATACGCCTGTACCTCCTGATCCGGTTGACGACTCCAATACCATTATCAAAAAAGTACTCATTGATGACCTTGATACTTATCCAAGAGTGGAAAGTTTCTCAGTCTTGGGCGCACCAGTAGAAGCAGAAGTAACGGTTTTTGACCAAGGTACTTATGGTGTCGATGAATATTTCCCGACAAACATTCGAGTTGTAGGGGATACAGTTGAATCCTATACCCTTAAGACAATCGGCAGGCCAACGAATAGATATGAATATGAGTTGGAAATCGAGTTTAGTGGCATAGCGCCTTTTGAGGTTATCGCTGATATCCACAAGATTGATGAGCAAGGATTTCGGCCAAAGGCAGATGAAGACCCCAATTGTCAAACCGTTGTTGACTTATATACCTCAGGTACTGTTGATGGAACCGCGGTATGCGATTACGTTATTGATAATGATGAAAGTTTACGAATATCCGATGACGGCGTACCAATTGACTGGCCGCATGTGGGCTACTTTGGCTTTATGCCAGAATGGACCCCTGACGGCATGCATGGATTACCTAACTTTTGTTATGACGCCACAATTAACGTAGACCCGAGTGACTTTGGGGGCTTTGCATCTCTTGACAGGGAGGTCGCATGCGCTGGGCTTCCACAAGCAGATTATGATGCTTGTATGAATGGACAATATTGCGAGTACAACGCAGTAACTGGAGGTACTACCTGCTTAGACATTGGTGAGGATTTAAGAAGCAGCTTTGAAGACTCCTGCGCGGCTTTTATAGAAGATGAGTCCTGTGAGCATAAGCCCGAAGAAACCCGTTGTGAAGAGAGTTTAGATAGAGATGGCGAAACAGTCTGCCTCTATGAGTCACATGTGTTTGAGTGTGTAAGCGAAACTCAATTCAGCACGCCTGGTACAAACGATTCAACCGAAATTGACTGTGGTACCCCCCGCGATTGTATAAATGGAGAGTGTAATAACCTTGCAGAAGAAAGCAATGACGCATTCTTGCGAGCAACAGCAGCTATGCAAGTTATTCAAGAAGCCAAGGACAATAAATGTGTAGTGGGAAGTGATGGCGAAATCAATGAGTCATCATGTAAATTGTTTTCAGGCAAAGCCACACGATGTAAAACACCTACACTTTGGGGAGCGCAAGACTGCTGCAACCCAGATGATTTGGGTATGGGCGGAATGGATATTGTGGCTTACTGGCAGATGTATAAGTTGCTAGATGAGTTGGATGAAAGAGTAAACATCACTGGTTATATGTCCGAAGCGTGGGGCGCAGTTCAGCAAACTGCAGATGGTACTGCGTTAGGGAATGGCATGGGGGCCATGAGTGAGTTCATTCAAGGCGTTTCAGATACGGCTAGCACGTTCGGCGCAGATGCCTATTCTTTTGTTACAAAGCCAATCGTTGCTGGTTGGGAATCTACGTTCAAAACTCTAGGCTTTGACCCTGAAGGAGAAGTGGTAGGCATTGCTGCGGATTATTTTGATGTCGGTACCGCCGTAGCGGGAAATGCGGGGGCTGCAGCCGAAACAACTAGACAAAGTGCAGAAGTTCTTGCCAATACGGCCCCACAGTCTGCAGGCATAGCCAATGCAACAGTTGCTACAGTGGGTGAAGAAGAAGCTATAGGGGGGATGTATAAATACCTAGCGAACGGGATCAACAACTTTTTATTAGAAAATGGTTTCGTAGACACGGCTAACGCAATTTTTGTTACAGGTGCTGACGGTTCTATAGGCTTTAATACAGGTACAGCAACAGGGGAGTTTTTAAACACTGCGGCAAATATATTTGGCTGGATCATGTTGGCTTACACTATCTATAACGTTTACAACTTAGCCGTTAGTATTGCGTTTGCGTGTGACGAAGAAGACTTTGAAACAACTCAAAAAATTAAGTTACTCTCTACCCATTATGTCGGCTCATGGTGTTCTAAAAAGCTTTTCATTGGGGGATGTATTGAATATTCCCAAGGTCACTGTACTTATCCATCTGTATTTTCTCGCATTATTTCTGAAGAGTTCCGCCGTATCATGGCTGAAGATAATGGGGTTGGAGAAAATGAAATATGGTTGATTGACCCCACTAAAAAGCCTAAGCCTGAGAACTTAGCTTGTAACGGATTTACTCTAGATGAAGTTGCCAATATCAATTGGGACCGAGTCGACCTTAGCGAGTATGAAAATATCGTTCTCGCTACCCTAAAATATGACCCAAATAATATGCCAGAAGACTTCGTGAAGTCTGATTACATGGTTACAACTCAAGGGCCGCAAGCAGGCCAGACTTTAAAAGACTCAGGGTCGGCACAGGCCGCAATAGTAGCTCATGCTAGTGAGCAAGCGAAAGAGCATATGAATCCTACCGATATAACCTCAGGTGATCCTGATTTTATGCCATGGTACGCGCAAGGTTCAGCTCCAGAGTCAAACAATTGTCTAATTAGTTGCGACACTGCTGGTGGTTTTTTCTATGACAGCGATTCGAGTTTATGTGTTAGCGAGGAGAAGGTCCCCTATCCGGCGAGCTTTACGTGTGATTCTGGCGCCGGTTATACACTCTTTGAAGAATCTCCAAATAATTTTACATGCCAAAAAACCCAGACCGTTCCGTTGACTACAGGATGTAGAGCGGGATTCATTGAGGATGAAATCACAGGACTATGCACAAAAGATGCAATATGGTTTGAAGAGAAGATAACCTCTTGCCCCGATGGATACAGACTCAGTAACCAACAGGACTCTTGCGACATAGTAATTACAACACCTAAAGTGACCAATTGCTCTGCGTATGGCCCGGGGTTCGTTTTAATAGATAATGTTTGTCAACAGAGCACCACAGAAACAGCGCCCCCATTTTTTGCGTGCTCAAGCGATGAGCACATTATCGAAGATGGAGAATGTGTCCTTCGTACTGAGATAGCTCCAGTAATAGGGTGCAATGCGCCTCTAGTTTATGATGAGGACGCAGATGCATGCGTTGAGGTTTCCTACGACACCATTCCAGCGACCTTCAGTTGTGAAAGCTATGGACCGGAATATGAGTTGAATTTTGGTGACTGTGTAAAACGCACCGTGACAACAGGTACGTTAACTTGTGACGATGAATATACGTTAGTAGATGGGGAATGTCAGCATACATATAACGGGGTGTTTGACGCGACAACAACTTGTCCAGATACCTATATGGCTGACCCAGAAGATACGTCAAAGTGTTTCAAACGCACGCAAACTGAGTTAAGACCAGACCCTTATTGTGAAGACAGCTCTTTTACCTTAATTGATAATTCTTACTGTCAAAAGGTTATTTCAGAATCACTTCCTCCTGTGCCAGTGTGTTTAAACAGTTTTGAATACGATGAAGACAGCGCGCTATGCATTAAAGTTACAAGGTACCCACCCACAATCAATTGTTCATCCAGTGATATGACATTTGATGATTTAACCGGTCTCTGTCGTTCAATTACAGAAGAAACAGTTCCACCTAGTTATATTTGTAATGAGGGAGATAGCCTTGTTGATGGACAATGCGTTACCCACGATACTGCAGGGTATTCACTGTCATGCCTTGAAGACCATTATTACAACGTAGAGACAGACACTTGTATTTTACAGGATGTCGAGAGTAAAGCCCCGTCTTATTGGTGCCCAATAGGTACCACAAAATCTGGTGACCAGTGCCTACAGTATGACTTTGCTGAGCCTCTTCGTTCTTGCGAACCTCCAAAGGTCCTAAATGCTGATACGTTAATGTGTGAGGAAACCGTCACTCTTACCACTACTCCGTCTGTATTCTGTCCAATTCCGTCATATATGGACCATGAAACAGGCCTTTGTATGATTGATGAAGTTATTCCAGCTGATATCGCTTGTCCGGTTGTCGATGGCACCCCACTCATTTATAACTCAGACTCAGAATTATGTGAGCGTGAAATTACTGTAGAAGAAGAATCGGTCTATATTTGTCCACCTGACGAAGTCGAATGTAATACGGCAGATGAACGTGATCCTGTACCACAATGCATCAATGGTTCTTTCAATCTTGAAACCGGACAATGTGAAGATTTCAATTTCACATATCCTGACGCAATAGCCTTTTGTGAAGACAGTACGCACGTATACAATGCTGCTACAAATCGTTGTGAACTTACCAGTTCGTTAAGTGCAACTAAATGTGGGCCTCCTCTAAGTCCTTATTTTTTCTATGAACCCATTTCACAATCTTGTCAGCATGAAAATATAGTAGGGCAGATTGAAGACTGTGTAGCAGGGTTTGTATTTGATGGAGAGTCATGTGTGAGCACTACGCATTCTCCGATGACTTGCCATGACCCAGACATGGTGTTTGACACTAATTTGGACAGGTGCGTCAAAACTACAATTGTAGAGGCTGTAATAGCGTGCCAATCCCCATATATCGTTGACCCGCTAGATTCCTCTCAATGTGTATTACCGCCTTCTCATGAGCCTATCTGTAGCGATAATGAATATGTGCCTGTTGGCTTTGATAGTGATTCAGGTCGGTGTCGACATTTGGATGATTTAGCACAACATGATGCCTATTTGGTGTGCCCACCAGGCTCTATCAATCAGGATAATCAATATTGTTATAGTGGTCGTACTACAACCCCTAGTTGTGAGCCTGGTTTTACCTTCAATGCATCAAATGATAAATGCGAATTTACCCCCACGCTGACTTGGTACTGTACAGGCGACACAGTTTTAGTTAATGATCCCATTACTAATGAATTGCAATGTATATATGAAGAAGAGCGTCGCCCAGTCTGTGCGGACTCTAGTCAGTATTACGATACAGCCACAAATCGTTGTGTAACTGAGGAAATCGTTCAAGGGACAATGATTTGTAATGATGAGCCTCCTTTTTATCGTCACCTAGACGGTACACAATGTATAACAGTCGCGCGAGTACCTTATGAATCACCAGGAGTGTGTGAAGACGGGTACTATCCATATAACTCGGAACTGTGTGAAGCCCAACTTCAGGCTCAACCCCCAGAGTTTAATTGTCCAAGCGGCTTTGAGCGAAATATGTCTGAGCCTGTGGATAGCGAGTCGCCGAGATGTGTTAAATACACGGATGTCACTCCTGAGTGCGATGTTGGGTATTCATTAGAAGGCAATCATTGCACGAATAAATTTTATGCGTATGAACCCATAGAGAGATGTTTGTATCAAGGCCAAACTCTGTTTGGCGACGCATGCTCTGATGGTATTCAATCTGTTGCTCCAACATGCCCATCTGGTTATACGTACTCGCCCACTTATGATGAGTGTATAGAGTTGACTGAAGTAGGGTCTTCACAAAGCTGTATGAGTGCCAACTTTACTCTGGACACTGACTCGGGTAAGTGCAACTCAACATATGATGAGGCCCCTACCTGTTTGCAAGGTTATCAACTTAACAGTGCGACAAATCTATGTGAGCAGATTGAGATGGCCCCAATTTGTGATGAAGCAAATGGATTTTTCTACGACACGGATACAACGTCGTGTAAAAAAGTGGAAACAGAGCCAGCTAATTTCTATTGTGATGGGGGAGAACGAGATGATGGTGATGGCTGTACACCCATAACAACGCCAACATGCGCTGAAGGTTTCATATTTGAACCAGAAAATGATCGGTGTTTTAAACAGGTAAACCAACCGCATGAGCCAAACTGTGGGGTGGGTGAAGTTGATTATAATGGGGAATGTATCGAAGAAGATGCTGTAGATTGCTCTTTCTATGATGAAAATTCGATATGGGATCCTATTAATCAAGAATGTGTGTTAACTGAAGTTATTCCTCACAATCCAGATGGATGTGAAGTTGATCAAGTTCTTATTGATGGGCAGTGCTATGACTTAGAAGCATTAAGTTGTCCACCAGAAGCTCCAACATACAATGCTGAAACAAAGGTTTGTGAGGGTGTCACAGATTATTCTGGTACGCCTTATTGTGAAGAAGGCAGACATGACTCGGGTTCTGGATGTTCAGAAGTCGATATTCCCACTTGTAGCCCCGGTCTTACGTTTAACACCGATACGAACATTTGTGTTGATATATCTGGCACAACGCCCGTTGAAGTTTGTGAAGATGGAGATACGGATAGCGACCCTTCCAATGGCTGTACAACTACCGACACGGACTCCTCTTACATAGAATGTGACTCTGGTTATACCTACAATTCGAGCGAAAATGAATGTCAAAAAACGGTGAACAAAGAATGCTCAGAAGGGACCTTACAGAGTGATGGTTCATGCCAAACCAATCATGGTGAAGTCACTTATTCCTGTGATGCAGACAAATATTCGCCTGCTGTAGGCTCTGTGCAAGGAAGCAATTGTCGATTTGTATCGATAACGACTGAAGCTCAAGAGGCATTTGATTTAAAAAATGACCATGGCTTTACATGTGTCTACGAAGCAGAGCCGGGATTTGAATTTTGGGAATGCGAAAAAATTGAACCGAGAGATAGCGACTGCGAGCATACTGAAATAGATGGGCAGTGTATCGAGACCTTTTCTGATGCTGTTTGTCCGTCTGATGCGACATCTATTAATGCTACACAATGCCGAATGACAGACACTCCAACCTGTGATGGAGAATATACATGGACCGGTACAACCTGTACTAACATCTTTGATAATGGCTCCCATACATTAGAATGTCCTGTTGGTGAAAGCTTAGAAGATGGCTTGTGTTATTTACCTGACGAGTCGCCTCTCTGTGGTGAAGGATATTATTTTGATAATGCAACCGCTCAATGTCTATCGACGTCCGAGCACCCGTATGAGTTTGATTGCGGTGATGATCAGCATGTAGGTGAAGGGGTATGCGAAAGGGAAGAAAGTGAACTGCCAATATGTTCGGATGGGTTCACTTTTGAACCTTCACAAAATGCGTGTCTATCAGATGCGGGAGAAGCACAGACATATTCATGTCCAATTGATACGCCTTCTTATACTCATGTAGATGAGACATGTGTAAGAGAAATTATTGAGGTACCTTACTGTAGCGTGGGCAGTTTTGACAGCGTAAGGGGAACGTGTACTTTCAATCATCATCCCTATGCACCAAACTGTAACTCACCATTTGTTGATGCTAACGGTCAGTGTGAGCAATATTTTGAAGAACCACCACTCTGTCCCTCAGGCTATCCCGATTATAACCCGGGGGATAAGACATGTAATGCAGCTCAAGAGTCATATAATTATGATTGTAATGTTGTTGCTGGCTTTGTGCCTGTTGATGGTGATATTACGCAATGTGAGCGGATTACTTTCGAGTCGTACGAATGCCCCCTTACATCACAGTTTCTTGATATAACTGACCATCAGTGTAAAGAGAATCAATATACAAGTAAGACTAACCAGTGCGACAGTCTGGGATACGGGTCAATTACAGTATCTGGTAACTGTGAGACATATTACGAACAAGGTTTCGTAACATGCGAAAGTGGGTATCGAGTCGATTATGACGTCTCAAGGGATAACCTTGTGTGTCATAAAGAGCAGAATAGCGTATCTACGGACTACTGTCCCTTTGGATATACTAACGATGGTGGTGTATGTGTTGAGCTTACATCAAATGATGTTGACTACTCATGTGAACCTGGTTGGTCTCTAGTTCCTACTTCATCGGGGTTTGAATGCCGTCAGTTTACTGGAGACATTTATCCCAATTACGAATGCCTTGACCCATCTAACCCTCTGTTTGACACTGAGGCATGTCGTACACAAACGGTCACAGAAATTGGTGAAGTAACGTATACCTGTCAAGGACCGGGATATATTTACCATGAAGAAGATGGCGTTTGCCGCTTACCTACCGAAGGATATCCCGTTAATGAGTATTGCGCCGACCCTACATATACCCTTGTGCCTTTAAATCCTGAGGACATAGAGCCTAATGGAAGAGAGTATAAATGTGTAAATACCGTTGTTGAAACTGAACAACCGCTTTTATCCTGCCCCGATGCTTCGCCGGCCTTCGAATTAAGGCTTACTGGAAACTGTGTCAGGTCAGAGCCCACGACAAGTATAGAGGCCTGTGGAGACGGCTACACGTTAAGTGACGATGGTTCTGTGTGCGAAAGAGATGTTCTAGAGACTACTTCGCCAGATATTGCTTGCTCTGAACCCTATAGCGAATCAGCGGCTGGTGGTTGTGTGCTAGTAACCTCTACTTCAGCAAGTCAAACATGCGACCCGATAAACGATGTCACTGGTGAATGTTCTATGGAGATTGATGGCTCAATGAGTGGTGATCAATATGGAGTATTTACATCACCAGTAACATTGGCAAATGACACACCATTTGAAATAACGATGATGGCGTCATGCTTAGAGATTGGAAAACCGTGTGTATTCTTGGGTAATGATGTTTTATCAGAAGACGCGATTTACATTCCATCCACAGCGTCATCGCTTACTTTATTAGTGAGTGGAACAGCTTATCAATACCCACTGGGAGATGTCTTAATAGCACAAAGCAATCAATACAAAATCATTCGTGACAGAGATAATATTGTTTCAGTGCGAATTAATGGCAATCTTATTGGTGAGCAGATAATACCATCACCTTTGCGTTTTGAATGGATTTTCCGACATAACGGATTAGGTGAACATTCGAAAATGCTATTCAACAGTGCATCTATTGCAAACTACAGTACTACGCCTCAGCAAGGAAATGCTTACACCATGTCGTGCACTCCTGGCACTGATATCATTGAAGATATTAATTTAGACAATGACATCAACCTAGTTAATGTTCCTCTTGGTGGAGGGCCTTTGTCACCATATGAAGGGGAATCATTCGGTAATAATGCTCCTCCTCTACCAATTACTGAAAGCGATTGGGATTTGGTATACGGGGTATGTGAGAAAGTATCAATAATCGCTGAGGTACCACCAATTTTAACATGTGATGGAGAGGAAAACGCTGAAGGTGAATGTTTATCACCGTCAACATACCCTCCAACGCCTTCATGTGATACTGACTTGGGTTACGAGTATAACTCTCTAACGTTTAACTGCGAGAGAACAACTATAGTGGAAGAGGCTCCTGATTCGTATACATGTAATGATTCTTCTCATGTCTTATACGACGGAATGTGCCAATACTCTGAAGGGATTTTGCCCGAAGGCGTAGGGTGTAATGAAGGTTATGAATACGATGAAGATTCATCAAGCTGTAAAATCTATCAGGTTATTACTGACCAAGCTGTGTTGTGTGAGGACGGTGATGAGCAACGATTTAACCAGTGTTATGAACGTGAATACATAGACCCACTATTAGAATGCCCCACTAATTCTGTTGAGATAAGTGAAGGCCTGTGTCAAGGAACTTATATTGACAGGCAACCCCCCAATGTTAGTTGCGATGCTGGCGTAATTGTTGGCCAGAATTGTGTTGAGACAGATACACAAGAGGCAGTAGTTAGTTGCAGCGATAGCTCCTACGAACTACTAAACAATGTGTGCTACAAAGACATTATACTATCTAGCACTCCACCAAGCTTATCGTGCTTGCCGAATCATACTCTCGAAACAGATGGTTTATGTCATTTTGAGAGTATATCTGCCCCCACGGTAGAATGTCCGGATATTGATTATTCATACAATAGCACTACGCACTCGTGTGAAAAAACTGATACCCAAAACTATCACCCTGACTTGGGTTGCCCCACTGATGGTTTGGGCTGGGTATCGGCATCATCTACTATGTGTGAAAGGGTTACGTCGTCAGTACCAGTAGATAGGCAGTGCGAAGATCCTTCAGCAGATGATAGTGGTGAGCAATGTAGATTTGAAGACGTTGAAACGCATGAACCTGGGTTCTGTGCTTCACCCTATTCTTTAGATGATGGACAGTGCAAATTCTATGAATATGAAAAGCCAATCATTTCATGTCCTGACATAGAAAATGTATATCAAACGGCAAACGGTTGTATGGAAGTGATAAGAACCACTCAAGCGCCGGTAACCGATTGCTAGTTGTGTGAAAAGTGGACGCAGGTTCGGCTTGCGTCCACGTATCCAAATACTAGAATAAAGATGTTTTTTGTGTCTTTTGACACTCCAGAGTTGGATTCTCTTTAAATTATTCCGGCTGTTTTTGAACAGTGACAGGCTTTTGCCTTTAAACCCTAAACCGCTTCGGTTCAGGTCATGTTTTTACATGATTACCTTCCTCACTGGGTGGAATTTTGCGTAGCCAAGATTTTTGTCCAGCGATTTAACTCACCCTAAACACATCGTCAGCTTTGACTTACTGCTACCAGTTCGTTTTTGGCTATGCGTTTAAGGATCTAACTTTACCCCACTATCGGGAGACTTTATGTACTCCTATTGGGGTTCATTTGTGTCTCTCGATGAAGTTTTATTTGGAGATACTGATGGCTAAAGCTAAATATGGACGCACCTATTTGAAATTAACCGATACTTCACGAGATAGTTTGTTAAAGCACTTTCCACCTAAGTTTTCTGAGGTGTTTGCAGAGCATATTACTCTCGAGTATGGGCTGTTGTCAGAAACTGATTATCAGTTTTCTAGGGTTTCAGTAATAGGTTACCAATGTACTTCTTATATAGAAGTCTTGGTTGTTGCTATTAATGGCAATTACACCAGGCCTTTTGATAAGGAAATTTTACATATAACACTGAGTGCTGAGCCGGGTATTGCTCCTGTTTGCAGTAATTACGTGTTAGATGCGAAACACTTTGAAACTCATCAACCTGAATTGGTTTTAGATGTAGAGTTTCAGACAAAGCTTTTTAATTTTTAAGCTTGATTACCCACTTTTGGGAGACTTTAGTACTCCTAATAGGGGTTATTGTCTCTCGAATTTTATTTAAATTTTGGAGATTGTGATGCTCAATGATCAAGAATTCGACTTAATGATAGACGAAATAATGTCTGACCTTTTAGAAGTGAAAGTAGAGAGTGTTATTTGCTCTTCGAATTGCTATTCACAGAAGACTGGTGTACGCATTTTTCCGATATGCATAGAAATTCGCTTATATGCACTGGAAGCAAAATTACGTGCTCATTTAGACGCGTATTGCATTCAATGTATTCAAGTTGACCATGTTTCGTTGTTCACTATTTCACTAGTTGAACGTGATGAAATCATGGAGGAATGTTTCACTATCATCTCTGAGTTTGATAGACGCGTTATTGAAATTTACAAGCAGTACAGTGAAATCTTAACGCCTTACTTTACTCAGGAACAATGGTGTAAACAAAACACACTTTCTGTGACTGTACAGAAAATTAACTTTTAATTTTTACCTACCCCACTTTCGGGAGACTTTTTGTACTCCTCTGGGGGTTCATTGTCTCTCGAATTTATTAATTATTTGGAGAGCAATGATGAGTAAAAAATTCTTACCTGCAGGCGAGTCAACTGGAACATACACTGTATTTGGTCTTGTAACGGAGCTTGATATCTTGCAAATGGCTAACACCATTTCTAGAAGAAAGTTTCACAAAGGTCGAGTGTTTAAGAACGTTGATAGTACTACTAGTTACTTGCAGTGTTTAATGCAAGACGAGCACCAAGAAATATTTGGAATTATTTGTCTTGATTCACAGCACAGACTCATTGGTCGCTTCGAGATATTTCGCGGAACAATCAACTCTGCAGCTGTTTATCCTCGTGAAATAATAAAGACAGTTCTAGACCAAAACGCTAGCGCGGTCATCTTGTTTCACAACCATCCAAGCGGCCTTTCTGACCCGAGTCATGCTGATATTAGGCTTACTCGTGAGATAAAGACTGCATTAGCTACTATCGATGTCTCTGTTCTAGACCATATTGTTGTTGGTAGAGAAGACACATCGTCATTAGCTCAACGCGGCTTAATGTAAGGATGATTCTAATGAAAAATTCTTATGTTGAATTAAAGTTAAAAAATCAAGTTCTGATCCGTCAAAAATCGCGTGTTTCTTTAAGACACAAGATTTGTCAACTTGGTTTACAAGAGGTAATTAAATCAGGAAATTTTCAATTTGTTGAGACAGTTGCCACTTCAGTACCAAAGAAAATGGGTTCCATTTTTGAAGGTAACTTAAATAATTAAATAACAATTCATACGCCGTCAATTTTTTACGGTTTTGACATTGTTATTCACTACCCCCTGGGGATATTTCGTATCTATCCTCATGGGATTGATCCGTCTTATCTCCAGTAAATTTTGGAGATACGAGATGGATACTAAAAGCTATGAAGATGGTGTTAAAAAAGGTCTTGCCGATTTTCGCAAAGAAAAGAAAGCAGATTACATAGTGCACGTTACAGGCTTTGAGGAGTTTAAGGCTTTAGATTCTAAATCAAGTAATAAGCGGCAAATTGCTTTGGCAACAATGCCCATATTTGATGATGGATTGCAATCGAGAAATGGAATGGTTACCGCTTATAAATGGGGTGATGATGAAGTATCTAGATTGTTGGACGGTCTTTTTATAAGAGGCGTTCAAGTAGTTGAAAACGAAGCTTTAGATAAAGGTGAAGATGAGCACGCATTATTAGCGCTTTTTGCTAGCGACTTGTTTGATAAGTATTGTGAAAACGGTGGTATAGACAGTTCCTACGCTCGTTGGGGATTAGCTAAGAAAATCGCATACAAACCTTTAAACGAAGCTAATTCAAAGATCATAAATGCATTTTTAAAACTTAACCCATAAACATTTCTTACCCCTTTTAGGGAGACTTTCATGCGCTCCTTATTAGGGGTTGTTGTGATTGTCTCCCTTTACTAATTATTTGGAGATATATCATGACTACTGCTCAATCATTACCGGTTACACCTTCTAATTCAGTCACTGTTCAATCTACATCGAGTCAAACAGTAACTGATATTGCAAAAATTGGTGTTGCCCCGGTAAATGCTAATACGATTTTTCCAAAGGCCCCCAATGATTTGAAAGTTTTAACTTACAAAGCGACGGGAGAGTTTGCGGACAAAGTACCAGCACCTCTTAATTACATACCTAATATGGATGTCTTTGAAGTAGTGCTATCGTGGTTTTCGAATCGCGCTGTTCAACCTCTATGGCTTCATGGTCCTACTGGTTCTGGCAAATCTGAGTTATTGCTTTTCATGGCAAATAAGTTAGGCGTGCCAGTCAGTATTATATCTGGCTCATTGGATACTCGTGGTGAAACTTTGTTCGTAAGAACGGAGTCTCGAGGTGAAAATGGAGGTACTACGCTTGTTCAGGTCCCTACTGACATTATTAAGCGTTATCGTGATGGTGGTCTTATCATTATTGATGAGATTGATAAGTTTGATAGTCCCGTACAATCGGCATTACATCCTTTGTGTGATTATAAGGAGTTGTATGTTGAAGGTATTGGCTTAGTCAAACCTCATAAATTCACGAAAGTTGCTGCTACAGCCAACACTGTTGGTGAAGGTGGCTCTATGCATTACACCAATTCTATGGTTGTTGATGCAGCCCTTCGTTCGCGTTTTTGCTTTATTGAGCTTCCTTATCCACCTGCGCAATTGGAATTTGACATTGTTTCAAGTCATTACCCTGCGCTTGATGGTGAGCTAATTAAGTCACTGATCAAAGTTGGTGAGCATGTTCGAAAAGCATTTGATGGTGGAGCTTTAACAATGCCGTTCTCAACGAGAACCATTGTAAGTTGGTGCCATTCAATGAAAATCATGCGTTCGAAGTCACTACGCAGTTCATTTCAGTTTTCTTATGCATCATCGCTTCCCAGTGATGAATGTTTGGCCGCTGAAGATTTACTACATGCAGTACTTGATGATGATATTGATTTACCCCTACCGGAATTAATTAAAGTCATTCATCAATCAAATTAATTTAAACAACCCCTTAAACATTGGGAGACTTTATTGACTCCTAACGGGTGTCGTAAGTGTCTCCCTTGTTTAATAAACCTTTGGAGAAACTTATGTCTATAAATTCAAAAAACTCTAAAAAAACCATTTTATCTGGTTTGATGACTAGTTCGCTGTTCGGATTAGCCTCTACTCAACAGAACTTTATGTTTGCGATATTTATTGTGAGCTTAATTTTATCAATTAAGTTACTCAATAAATTAGAGCTTATAAAGGCTGTTCATGACCTTGTCATTGGCATGGTACTCACCTTAATCTTTCAAATGATACAAACGCCTGAATCTGACCCATTAGTGTTTGCGTTCCAGGTGTTAAGTTTGAAATTGCTGATCTTGGTCTTATATGTCTGGGAAATCGTATTAGTTCTCAAAGGACCACCGTAACCATTTGCGTATAGTCACAAAGTGACATAACACATACATGCTGTTATACTGGTTACATAGTGTACAAAGAGAATATTATGAGTTTTCTAGATACAGTTTTACAATCTGGGTTAATGATACCTTTTGCGTTCCTCACAGCTTGCGTCATTCTTGCTGTTGGATGCTACTTTAAAGGGTATTTTGACCAAAACTAACTGGCGCTAATTTCTTAACGTCAGACTTACACATACCTACCCCATTGGGAGACATTTTACTGCTCCCTACGGGAAGTTGTATTTGTCTCCCTTTTTTATATTTGGAGATAAATTATGGCTTCTGTTAAATCAATTACCCCCTCAGATATTACTGGTCAATTTGCGATGTTGCGCTTTGACTGTGCTATCTGTGAAAACACTCGTACATCGGATGAACTTTCTGTTGAGCTACAAGGTACGCTCATTAAAGAAGGTACTGACAGTATTAAAGTACATGTGTTTCCAAAATCAGTCGGCGGTAAACTTCGTGCTAAACGTGAAAAGCTACGTACTTTTTTGCAAGCTAATTGTTTGCAATTGGGTAATGAAGGTTTTCTTGTTAAGCGCTCAGCTGTTGACGACGTCATTGAGAGGTGCAACGCGATTATTGAGGAGTTTAATGATCTGTTGATGAGTTATTACAACGATTATGACAACCTTCTTAATGCACACCTGCACTCTTTGCATATTGACCTTTTTAGAGTAGCTAATGAACTATCCTACACCAAACATCAATGGATAAGCCGCAATAGCATTGGCTTACTGCCGGTTTTGATGATGCAAGGCCTTACAGAGGATGACAATGCACGCTTAGTTGATGAGATAGCCTCGGCCTCACTAGCTGATATAAAGCGTACGGTTAATCAAATCTATAAGGAATTTTTTGTTAAAGATGGAAAGTTAGTTAGTTTCGTTACTACTACACCGCTACAAAAACTCACTAAATTAAGCGATAAGGTAAAACAAATTGCTTTAGGTCAGGAAGGACTTGGGAATATTGCTGGGTATATTCGCGATGTTCAAAATGCCATTCCTGCACCAACTGGTGAGAAAAACAATATTATTGAGGGTCACGGTTTTTCAATGCTGTTGAATCTAATCATGTTACTTAAAGATGAGGAAACGTTGCGCGAATGTGCTAATGATTCTCGGAAATTACCTGACATTGACTTAGATGATAACTGGTTCGCTGATACTGAAGCTGACATTACCATTGAATCTGCCCCTACTAATATTATTACCCCTCAATTCGATGTCGAACCTGTTATGGACGATATGTTCGCAACGGCAGACGAATTCGATTTCGAATAATTACCCCCCTTTAGCTAGGGAGATATAACTATTTCCCTTTGGGATTAGTTTGTCTCCTTAGCTATTAACTTTGGAGATTAAACATGGGTATTTCAAATACAGTTCAACTAAGACGCACTAGAAAGCGTTTAGACAATATAGCGTTACTGGTTGGTGAATTAGCCTCTGTTAAGGTGAAATTTACTACAAGCGGCTTAGCTTCAACAGACGGTAAAAGCATTAGCATTCGTGTTGGTGACTTTTCCAACGAGCACTTTGTGAAAATGGCGATAGGCCTGGCATTTCATGAGGGTGGTCACATTAAACATACAGATTTTGAAACTACACAAAATATTAGTGGCAGTTGGTTTCGTGTGCTTAATGCTGTTGAAGACGTGCGTATGGAAGGACTCGTTCAACGTGACTTTAAGGGTGCTAAGAAGTATTTGCATTATGTAAACAGAGATCTATTTGCCGGCAAGACAGTGAGAGAATACTCATCACCGTTTAGCCTTGTGAATGATTATATTGTTTACCGTGGTTTTACACTGTTTACCGGTAATGTAGTTATTAGGCCAAACATGTTGAAATTACGAAAGCAGTTGCTAGACATGTTAGGTGAAGTAAATACATTAGAAGTTGAATCGATAATCGATGAAATTGCTGATGCTAAAACGACACAAGACAGTCTAACGATTGCCCTAAAATTACGTGATTTTTTACAGCAACTTGAACCTGAACAACCTGAATCAGAAGATGAAGGTGGAGCAGGGGATAGTGATGACAGTACAGGTGAAAATTCTGACGGCTCTTCGGATAATACATCGGAGAGTATTACTGAAAGTACACAGCCTGATGCTGATGATAATGAACCAGATACCACACAAGACGCTCAGTCTAATAGTGATAATGGCTCAAATGTATCTCAGGAACCCAATGAATCTTCGCAAACGAATGAGTCTTTGGATGAAAATGTTGAAGATGACTTTGTTTCTGAAGATGGTAATTGTTCTGACAACGCAGATTCTTCTGATGATGCCAAGTCAAACTCAATTCCAACTATTACACAATTCGAAAACAATCCATTTGAGGACGAAAATATTGATGACAGTGAATGTATGCCCGATGTGCATGAAACAGTTCGCCAAATCATAAACGAGTTATCTGATGAATTTGCAATGGATAATCCTGATGAATACCAGGAAAATCTAGAGTACGCAGATAATCTTGTTGGAAATATTGAGCATCCTCCAAAAGGGTTTGATTACTATCACGGGTTTGATTCGGTAAAGGGGCAAATTAATCAATTAAAGTTGATTTTAAAGCGCGCCTTAATTGATGAAGCTCGCGTTCGCCGTAACTACGTGCGGGATGGGGGAGTGTTAGATGGTCAACGAGTATTAGACTTAGTGACTAACCCTAATACAGCTTGTATTTTCAGAAATGAAAAACGAGCAAAAGCCCCTTCTGCAGCAGTCAGTTTCATCGTTGATGCTTCTTGGAGCATGGACGTAGAAGGAGCCAATCATGACGCACAACCGTTTCGCGTAGCAAATCAGGCCGCATATGCCATGGCATCTGCACTTGACATGTTACCCAATGTGGAATGTGAAGTTCGTCATATGGTTAACAATAAATCGTTATTAACAAAACCCTTTGCAATTCCCATTAACTCGAATAGGTTTGGTGTAATTCCTTATGGATGCACACCTACAGCGCCTTTAGTTAGAGGATCGATTGCAAGCTTAAGTGGTCACCGGTTTGATAAAAAACTGGTTATTGTTATTACCGATGGAGAGCCTGACTGTGTAGATAGCTTGCGATTAGCCGTGTCTGACGCGCAAATTGCAGGTATTGGTGTTAAAGGTATTGGTATTAAATGCCCTACCTATGGCATTGATGATGGCGTAATTATTAATGATGTTGCAGAACTGAGTGCGGAGTTATCGCGTGCAGTTCGAGACGGAATTTTTAATTAACTTCCTTTAAAGACCCTTTGAATTTTCACTGTGGTCTTTTTTTTGCTTTTTTTCTCCAAACAAACATTGATCGAGGGTTTCAGAAAGGTTCAGCGATTGCAGAGCTGTAAGGTTGGACGTTAGAATTTAAACCGTTCCCTAAGTCGATACTGCCTCAACGTTCAAAGCTGCATTAATTTCGATGAATGCGTTCTAATGCTGATACACGGGCAACTTACAAATATCTATAACTGTAATTATGTCGTCGGATTGCAGTGGTATTGTATCTTTCAGAGAGCAATAAAGATCTGCTTGGCACATCGATGACAGCGGTGCCAGGCTTGTCACCTTATACCATTCGTTATGCCCATCTCTATCTTCAACTCCAACAATATAACAACTTACGGTTCTGTGAAACTCATTGACTGTCATCGATGTATTTCCTTTGCTGCAGTTGTTTTAATGAATACACAATACCCGTCATCAATGCCATTGGTCGGAGTCGGTATTATGCCAAAATCAGATATGACAAGGTTGCGACTTGTGAGCTTGAAGGAATCTTCTACTAGTTGCTGATAAATCTTGGAGCTTTTAGCCTTTTTCTAACTTACGAATGGCGCGCCATTGGTTTGAACAAATAGCTGGGTAACTTTGTTAAATGGGTTTTGTTTGTTATGAATTTCTTTTCTCAACCATGCGCTGGCAACACTTTTAGGGTATTTATATCCGGTACCTACAAATTGGCGTGGCGCCAATGTGCCTGTGAGCAGCTGAATAAGATGTGTTTGGTACTTTGAAACTTCATTCATGGGTGGCTCCTTATAAGTTTCCTACACCATAAATCAGATTTTCAAGGCCGCTACTTATCAGATAAGCAGTACACGTTCGCGCCGTATAGAATTGCTATTCCCTTGTGTTCTCGAATGGCTATCTGGGTGTCTCTATTGAAAAAACTACCGCGGATAAAAGGCTGATAAGTGATGACGTCATGTGAGGGCAGGGAATGTAGATCTAACTCTCCATTAATAGCGTCTATGAGGCTATTGCTTCGTACAAACGCGTGCACGTTACGCTTATTGTTGGCAAGAACTCTTTCACGGGATGCGCTAGAAACTACAAAGATAGGGTCTGAGACGATAAATATATTGGCGTAGCAGGTAACTTTACCCTTATGAATTCCTTCTCTACTCCGACATGAAAAATAGCCTTGACGGTTGAGGTTTCGATAATAGTCTGCCTTACACCCCAAAGACGCAACTCTAAGAGACTTCTTTCCGTTTGTTATCAGTGAAGATTCGATCACTTCACCATCGAATATTGATTCACCACGTATACTTTTTTGATAATAACTATTGTGCTTGTCTCTGGTATATCGCATTAATTTTTCCTACCCTTTTAGGTAGAACGTTAATACGAAAATTAACTTACGCCATTAGTATTCAGCCATGAGGCTATATCTTTCCAAATACCTTCATTATGGTTTGGCATGTCACCAAATTTTATCTTTTAGGTTGTAAAAAGATTCTGGATTATTGGGGATATGTTGATGATATGCCCTGAACGACATATCGCTCATAAAAGAAAGAAAAGATGCTCTGTTTAATCCTGATTTCTTTATAAATATCAGAAACTCTTTCTCATTCATCATTCTCTTCACATCTGAATCCGTATAACGCTTGCCTTCAATAGCTTTCATAAATGCCATAATGATGTCATTCCTATGATTATTTAAGAAAGCTTTGTTTTCTGAAACAGTCTCAGCAATTTTTGGCTCATCAGGTGCTTTTGTCTTGGAAAGAATAACGTCTTTTTTAAACTGAATTGTGGTGCCTAATTCGTGCTCTTTGGAGCTTGTACAACGTGGCTCCGCAGGTGTTTTATTCTCAGTTGGCTTAATGTGTTCATTGGTTGTATCTTCACCTTGGGACAAGAGCTCTTGTTCTTCAATCTCAGACTGATAAAGCTTGTCTACCTGATTAACGATATCGTCGAAAATGCCTTCAACTAATGCGACATCTTCCATACGAAGCTCTAGCCCGAATGCTCTGCCTGGGTGAGATTGAATCCATTCCCGTAACATCTCTGCACATATGATTTTGTTGCCAGTTAGCCATTCGTCGAGCAAAAATTCACGTAGAAAAGTAGTGGTAAGCTGTTGTTTTTCTACATCCTCATCATTTTTATGCTCGTAGAAATACTCTTCTTTTGTATCATCTTCATCAACTTCGTGCGGAGAGCCAGTTAGATGCTCAGCGATAAGGTATTTAACCAAGCGCCCAGATGGTTTGTTTTTTAATTTTAAAATGGGAGAGTTAATGAGTTCTTCAGTTTTAAGCCCGAAACCAAGCATGCTTAACAATTCTTGAAAGCCAAGGGAGCTCTTTTTACCGGTTATACTAACCAACTCATCTTTGTCATTAGGGTTAGCAGTGATTAAAACCGACTTGTATCGGCGTAGATATTTAGCTTTTAGCCATATATGTCGTTCAAGATAATCTAGGTGGGGTGTGTCACTTGCTAAAAGATTGCATTCAGCACACGAACGCACGAGGGTTTTCCGAATATCAAATTCAATACCATACTCTTCGGGTATTCTTACATTAAGCGCTGGTACGTGGTCCCAATGGAGAGCAAGCTCAGAGGAAGCTTTTCTGCCGCAATAGTGGCAAAAAGTATCATCTTCAGATAACGACATTGGATATATTTTTTTGTAGCCATCCCTGTTAATGGTTCTGTGTTCCATTTATTGCATGTCCTTTTTAGCCCCTTATTCCGTTAATAGGAGCGGGGTTTATACTATCGCGATACTTTCTTTGTGTACATAAGGCTCGTCTATTTTGAGTAAGACGTTATTTTCTCAACCAATTATCATGATTCAATAGTACATCGCTACAAAGATGTGAACTATCAAAGCGAGATAAAGTAAACGCCTGAGGCATTGAAGCATTGAATGAGCATACTCGTTATCGGGTGACAGTACTTAATTCATAGTTCAATGTTAAAGCCCAGTTGCGTTCAAGTTGCTCTAGTACAGATGCATCCTCTTCTCTTAAATAGTCGGCCATTGCATTGTCATTAAAAGGTTTTGGGTTAATGAGTCGTCCGTTTTTGATCCCGTCGCATTTCACAAGGTGAAATTGCTCATGGCCAAGTTTGGCTATCATAGTTCCGACCTCAATCCATGGTTGATTTTTATGATGTCCTGGAATAAGTAGCAATAGTTTCATGAGGCCATTATTTCTTAATTCACGCTCTTGGACATCCCGGTTATGTGATGGGTAAATCCGAATAATGAAATGCTGTTCAATGACTGGCGTTATGACGACGTCGTCAAGATTGACGGGGGCTTTGAGTGATTTCACAGCATACCCGCTAATAGGACGCTTCACGGGATCTATACGCAAGGTCATATCGGGAGTGTAAACATCGATATTTGCAGGACTTATTAGGCCAGTCAGAATTTTTGGCTCTTTGATTAACTTTGACAGCAGCGCCATCCTCTTTCTGAAAGGCCATTTTAATGGAACACCATTTACACATAGTAAATCTAAGAAGGTTATCCCGTGGGGCGTCAAGATTGCTTCAATAACAAAGGTTTCATATTCTTGAAGTCTCACCATCTGACGAAGTTTTGCCTCATCTTTTGGTTTGAGTTGTATTATTACTCCCTGTTCATTCATGCACTGCACTGAGAATGCATCCTGCATTCCAATGCGTATACAGACATGTTCACCGTGGCAATAAGGAATAAATACTGTGTGAGCGGAGTCCGTCCATTCAGAAGTTTTATTTAACTTGTCCAACGTTATAGGAGCAAGTTTTGCCCCTGCAAATTTAGAAAATGGTACATCTGCAAAATTACAAACAACTCTGTCTATTAATTCATAGCCATTATCCTCACCTTGGCTTATAAATTTGGCAACACGATCTTCAACCAGTGATTCTATGGCATATGTTGCATCTCCCCGGAAAGACATACTATTTCGTGAGCGCCCACTGAACCACCGGCTTCTATATTCATTTGTTAATTCATTAAAATACACATTCAATTGATCATAATGGTATGAACCTCTTTCTGAACGTCGGCGCATGACATACTGCTGTTGCAGTATCTCAGACGTTGATAATTCTTTCTGTGTATTCATTTTACCGCCGGCATTATCTATTGTTACCAAGTATCTGGGTGGTCTGGTTCGAACATCGCATTTATTTGCTCACTGATTTGTTCTTGTTTGAACGTGGTTATGTCAATGACGTTATGGTTCTGCTGTAACCCTCTCTTATCCAGTGAGTAGGCGAGTTTTTGCTGAGCCTTATGAATGTTTTCAGGCGTCATTAGCGCCCTCATCATCATTTCGGTGTCAGTAAAGCCATGACGTTCATTTCGCTTACCTTTATTTCGCATTGTTTGTTCGTGCGATTTTTTCCTTTCAAAGTAACGGGTATAGGTATCATGGATAGCAAATAAAAACGGTGCATATTCAAAGGTATTAAATTTTAACTGCTTGAGGCAACGCATAAACACCACGTGATTGGCTAGGCCCTCTACTGCGTTTTTCTGATGCAGTTGACCAATAGCAGTGTAGCAGGCCTGCATTGCGTCATTGAGCTCTATGCTTCCCATATCGTCGATTTGATAATGGATATCCTCGCTATCGTTCGATGACAACCCACACTGCAGTACAATGCCATAGGGAACAGAGTTACCATTTGTGACATTCAAACTGGGATCTGAATCTGTAATTTCGCTATCTATCTCAACGATACCTTTTTTCATATCCACGATGACATTTCTGCCGCTGTCAGGATTGAAACGCTCAAGCCTGGCATCGACAATGCCAGTCACATTCGATAACACTTTGACTGGGTCTGTGATAATCATACCTTCCAGCCGACCGGTAATCTCTGACACCAATATTTCCCAATTCAACCATGTTAAATCGTTTTTTAGTGCAGGTGGCGCCAGATTGATAATGGCAATGCTATCTTCAACCAGCTGCTTAAAAGCACTTGGATGAATGTTTTCAAGACCAAACTGACGTTTTTTTGTGTACTGTTTCCTTGCATCACACAAATTACGATGATGCGAGATCAACTGATTAGCGATCTCTTTTTCTGCCGTCGTCAAGTCTGCTAAGACATAATCATAATTATTCTCTGCCATGGGTTGCGTACTCCAATTCAAAGCCAGTAGGTTCAAGAATGTTGCTATCTTCAAGCTCAACACTTAAATCCAGCACGGGAAGCAAGTCATTAAAATGCCTGCGTGTAACCGTTTTTTTCCGCATTTCATTAACAAACGGGCCCGTCCAAGCTTGACTACCATTGTTAACACAACCCATTTCAATCTGTTGCATGATCTCTGCGCCAAGAATAGTGCATATAACGAAATTGCTTTTAGCGATTAGTGAGTAAGAATACCCCCCAATAATGTTCCCTCTATGATTCGCATTTAATTTCCGCGAGTGTTCTGGGATTGCATTAGGACCTTTATCAACAAACTCGTCGTTTTCAAAGACAAGTTCTGTATGCGTAAGCGTGATATTTTTATCTTGTGCGATAAAGTGATACATACCCTTATAGCCGAGGTAGAAACGAGGTCTGAAATAGCCTTCGGTATCATCAAAATGAGCAATACAAAAAGCCTGCATTTTGCTTGGATCATACGATAGCCCCAACTTTGGTGCTTTCATGAATTCCGCTTGCACTTCTTCGAGTGGAACAAGTGACATCATTCCTGCTCTAGCTGTTCGTAACCATTGATTCTGAAAAAATCGACACTCATCATCAAAATTAAGCCGCGAACGTTTTGCAGCTAACAGTCCAGTAAACTCTGTCTTCAGACCTCCCAAAGGTGGAGGAGTAATAGCGTGTGCTGGGTCAATCATTTGCATGTTAAAAACCTCGGTTATTTTCCATTTGAGTGATGGACGGCTCCGCTTTATAGGCAGGCCATTCATTTGTATCTAAGCATTTTTTGAATTTATTTAGGTAATGACGCAGTTTTTCTTTTGCTCGCATTTGCGTGTTAGGTGAATACTCTTTAGCGTCAGCGATGGGAACATCCTTTTCGACCACAGCAAAGATGAAGGCATTAATATCTAATCCACACAATGCGCCCACCATCCGATAAAAAGCATCTTGCAGGTCATAGCCCATATCATTAGCGTGATAGGTAAATGCGCGATCTTCCGCTGAACGTGCTGTTTTGACATCCCATGCTTGACCGAAACGATTAAGGAAGTCGTACCGGCATTTTACTAATAAGCCTGTTTCTGGCTCGATAGCGAAACAAGACAACTCAGCTTCACCATCTGCAAGACCTACTGAAATGTAGGGGTTGCCCATCAAAGCATCGAATAATTCATGAACGTGTACCCATGTATCGTAATCAATAGGTAGGAGAGTGAATTCATGGTTGTTTGGATCATTCCATATGGCGTTGTAAAGTGTGGTTCGCCCTGTCATTTCACCTTTGATTATTTCTAGACGCTCACAAGCACAGTGGGTATTGATAAGCATTTCTACTTCATCTTCATATTCCCAAATCTTTTTTGCGCCCTCTGGCAAAGCATCATTAATCCGTGTTTTCAGTGCGTCACGTGTACCAGATACTTTTAATTCCATCTCCTTAGCTTTCGCCTTTAATTCATCCGTAGTGTAGGAATCAAAACCAACGTTCTCAGGTAGTTTGAAGTAGTGGTTGTAGAAACGAACAGCTTCAAGTGAGAGTTCATGTGTCAACGTACCAAAGTTGAAGATTTTCTGGGTTGCGGTCGTAATGGGCTTAGCTTTCTTATCGAAATATTTGCGCTTCACATGAAAAGCACTTTTTGTCGCCATTTCTTTAAATAAGCTTGATGAGTAACCATCTGTTGAATGGTATATATGATCCGGCATACCGCGATAAATGCCGGGTATTACATTTCCTTCATCGTCCAAATGGTTATTATCACACCAGTCTATGATATTGACTGCATCAAAGATGTTTACATCGTTAGCTACTGCTGCGTTACCCATCATGGCTACTTCCTCAATCTGTTCTATGCCTCTATCGTATAGTGACTTTAAAACCTCGCTACTTTTTACCCATACCGTTGCTGTCTGGTATGGAATTCACGATAAAACGGCGGAAGTCGCTCTAGTAATCCGGCACCATATCGCTTTGTTAAAATACGTCTGTCGAATATAGCCACTTCGCCTCGACACTCAATTGACCTAATTAGACGACCTACTGATTGTTGTAATGCTTTTTCTGCACAAGGTAGTGTGAGTTCCATAAAAGGGTTTCCACCACTAGCCTGTAGATTTTCCGACTCGGTAATTTTTCTTGGCTCATTAAATGAGCCAAAAGACAATTTGGCGATGCCCACAAAGGTTAGATAATGCTTTTTAAGATCAAGACCCTCACTAAATGAGGCAAGACCAATCAATAGTGACAACTCCCCTTTATCAATTTTATTTCGATGCGTCTCTATGATTTGACTTCTTGCGCCGTCAACTCCTTGCACAAGCGTAGCTTCACGAAGGGCTGGAGGTAACAAGTTAACAACTTCATTCATCTGTCGTTTTGAAACGAACAATAGCAGTCCTGCTTTGTGATAGCTCATAAATCTAATCAGCTCATCGACAATGGCTTGGGAATGTGCAGTTTCATTTCGCCAATCGGGCTCAGGAAAATCTGGGTACAGATGTAGGCTAGAATATTGAAACGCCTCGGTGAAAGGCGAATTGAACCGATACTCAATGGCTAAGGGTTTTGTGAGCCCAGATTCGTGATTAAAAGATGAGAAACCACCATCATTTGAAAGGGTAGCTGACATAGATATAGATTTATGGAGCTTATCCCAAAAATGGGTTTTCATATCCTCTGATACATTCACCTTTGCACCAAATAGCGTGGCTGAGGCACTGCCTTTTGCTTGGTGCCGTTTATACCAGTGTGCATTGGTATCATTAGCGTCGAGGTATAGGGTTAATAAGTCACAGCTACTATCAATGTTGTTATGGTGTACACTTAAATGGCTAATTACTTGCGACTCATCGACGTTAAGTTCTTTATCTGATTCATTTATTCCTTCTAAGACAGCAGCAATTTTTTGTCTAACAACAACCAGATCATCGTAAATTGAATGCATACTTTGTAGCATGCCACTTTGAGAAATATAGTTAGTGTCAAGTCTCCATACTGCTTTATCCCGTTCAGACGCAGGAAGGGTTTCTGCATATTGATGATATCTGTCATCTAGGAATTGCATAAATGGGATCAAAGCGTCACGTATTTTTGTTAGCCGTTCATTTACTTCATGCTCGTAATTCTTTATTTCAGCTATTTCAGACCCCATTGCTATGCCCATCGAGATAGCACCAATCTGACGCGAACAAGTCTCATACAGTGCACTGAAAGACATTTTTGTTTCCATAGTATTGTGAAAGTTTTCCACTAAATGGTGTGCTTCATCGAGAATGTGAAAGGTTCTTTCTGGAGCAGGTAAAATGACCGATTTCTCTAGATCTGCAAAGACCATTGCGTGATTAGTAATAATGACATCTGCACTTTCCGTATCCATTCTATTTTTGACGAAAGGACATCCGCTGCCCCAATACTGACATTGTCTATTACAAGTGTTTGCATCAGCACGAACACGTTGCCATGTCCTATCTTCCATCGTTAATTCTCGGTCTAAGTCGTCAACGATACCTGTCCATGTATCGTCTTTAAGCCGATACATCGCTTTCTTTACTTTAGTTTTCTCAACTTCGCTTATTATGTGGCTACCCTGTGGTGGGAGACCAACATCACTGGTGGTATCAATGTCATTTTGGCCAGTAAGTAAGTTAGCTTGTTCGCTATCGGGTCTCATTACTGCAAATGCGTTGCGCTTGCATATGAAGCGACCTCGACCAACAACAATGTGAGCTTTAAAGTCAACACCTGATGCTCTTAAGAGTTCAACATCTCTGAGAAGTTGTTTTTGAAGCGAAATAGTGGCCGTGCTGTAGCAAATTTTGATGGTGTCGTCTTTACTTCGCTTTTCATTAGTGACCTGGATATAGGCCAAAGCAGGAATAAGGCTACCTAAAGACTTACCCGTGCCGGTTGGCAACTCAGCAATAATGTTGTTAGGGCTATCTTTGTTTTCACAAATTTCAGTAATGGCATCCATAAACTGCAGCTGGCTATCTCTAACCTCAAAGTCAGTCAAATGCGTCTTAACACCATCAATGATTTTTCTTAACGTTTGTTGAATATTCATAAATTAAGAATAGGTCTATGAGTCTTTCTCCTATTACACACCAGCTTAAAACTCTCGCAACTTTGTTAAATCAAGCCACAAATCCCACAGATTCGCGGATTTAATACACTTTTAACAATTCAAAGTAACCTCACAAGGGAAAGCATGGCCTTAAAAATAAGTTTTATATGCGGGATTATTCTGACGGCGTCAGCATCTTTTGCATCTGCACACGATGTCAGTTGCGAGGAAATGACGAAGACGTACTTCTTAACTGAAATGCCAAATAGTATCGGAAGATTCAATGAACCACGAAAAGAAAGGCCAGAAATGATAAAAAGGCTGATGTTTAGAGTGAAATTAAACTACCCAGATAGAGACATGCTGGCTTGTATTAATCAGGGGTTAAAAGATGCTCGGGCTAGCAAGGGAATCTATTTGAGAGACACACTTCACGGAGGGGTAGACGACATGCAATGAAGCGTTGTCCAAGCTATAAAATTAACTAAACTTGAGTACTTATAAGATTATGCACACAAAAGGGTTGCACAAAAAATAAGCAGCGTTAATATTATTTCAGCGCTTTAAGTCTTACACCATTTATGGCGTTGGGGTCATAGTATTTTGATTGGAAGGAATCGTCACAGCCAAACGTATCCTCAACGCATCGCATTACTTCTACTTGTGTTTGGTAGCTAAAGGAACACAATATTGATGGACGCTAAACATGAGTGAAATCTTACACAAAGACATTGATTACCGTGCATTAAGAATGATTGTCGGTTTAATCGCATTGAGTATCGCTATTGTTTGTACAGGATTGTTTTGGTTCCATACCGAGACGAGCATTATACCAACCAGTATAAGCGTGACATATCACTTAGGTGCCAGAGACTTTTTTGTAGGTGCTTTATTCTCTGTGGGCGGCTTTTTAATCGCCTATAAAGGCTGGACAGACACAGAGTTATGGCTTGCAAAGATAGCTGGGGTGTGCGCAATACTGATTGCTGTTTGCCCTACATCCGTAAACTTAAAGTGGATTGAAAATGCAGACCTACCGTTTGACAAAACACAATGTAAAATATGCGAAACAGCAGAGTCTCTGAACATAAATGGTTTAACAGGCACCGGTGATAATAGTTCCTCTATGCAAGAAAGCCCAAGTGCTGAGTTAGATAACGATGATGGCAAGTGTATCACTACAGGTTCAAAGTTTACCCCAGTAGTCCATGGGGTTGCTGCGTTCACTCTGATAGCCATTCTTTTTTACTATTGCATTGGTTTTTACAGAAGGGTAGACGGTAAAATCAAAAAACATCCTGACATGAAATTGTTGAAGTGGCGTAGATTTATATACCTTGCTTGTGCTGTTTCTATGGCAATATCTGCTGTAATAGGAGGGATACTGCAGTGGATATCTTCTAACCCTGGTAACACAGCCATATTTTGGGTTGAGTTTGTTTGCTTGTGGGCTTTTGGTATTTCTTGGATAGTTGCGTCTAAACGTGCATGGCTAATCAGTTATGATAAGGAAACAGAAGCACAAGCTGACAACTAGCTCATCTATCAATTTAAGATGAGCCTGTTGCCTTTGCTTTAAACTTAAATATTTGCCAGACAGAGCCTCGATTCTTGTCCTTATACTCCTCTCTTTCGGTTTTTGCTTTTTCCTTTAACATCTTCAACTTTCTAAGTTCGCGCTCTTTTAATTTCAACTGTCTTTCAGACAATTTAATATTAGTGATTGTCGGATAACCTTCCGCGATGTCGTCGATATTAAACCTGCTGATGTCTTTACCATCATGAAAAACAGCGCTACCACGGTAAGTGGCGTCATTATCTTCACCTTGCAGAGAAAACTTATAGGAAATAAGTCGATAATAGTAAGTCAGGTTTCTAATCATTGATGTTTACCTTAAAAGATGAAGCGCTAGTGAATAGTGTTTGCCCGAGACTCTATAATGTTAAGTAGGTCTTTAATCTTTTTGGGCTTCTGATGAAGTTCATTACGATCACTTTCAGTAAATTGCCAATTACCATTTGGAGACAATTGGATCTTCAGTTCTATCCAGTGCTGAACCACCCGTTCCATGATAACAATGACGACCTTCTTTTGAACAAGTGAGTCCTGCTTAGCAAGTGTGATAAGCATTTTTTCTGTATCTGCTAAGTCTTCTTGTTGCTTAAAACCAGTCAACATTTGACACCCCGTAACTTAAATTTATCTCCTTTTATGTGTATTAGT
>Ga0208817_100029_pt1 | contig 69540 bp, 65 predicted proteins | sample Virmet3819_2500_FD_185741 | JGI IMG/M metagenome (GOLD analysis project Ga0208817, IMG submission 185741) | Marine viral communities from the Southern Atlantic ocean transect to study dissolved organic matter and carbon cycling - metaG... | ecosystem: Environmental > Aquatic > Marine > Oceanic ... | reverse complement strand
GTTGGGGCAATCGCAGTCGCCACTGCTGTGTGTGGTCCCATTGCCTTTGTGGCCTTTCTTGCCCGTCCCATCGCGTCGCGTGTCGCAAGAACGGGTGGACCACTACTGCTCATTTCGGCCTTGTCTGGGGCTGTGCTGGTCTTGCTGGCAGATTTTGCTGGTCAGCATTTGCTGCCTGCGCGCTATCCCGTCGGTATCATGACGGGCGTTCTTGGAGCGCCGTATCTGCTTTATCTTCTGGTCCGTATGCATCGCAAAGGGGGCATCGCTTGAACAACAGGTTCTGTCAAAAACCTCTGAAAGCGTCCGGCTTGGACGCTCAGTACGGCGAGCGTTCTGTGTTGCGCGGGGTAGATTTCGATGTGCCGCCGGGCAAGATAACGGCGATCGTCGGTGCCAACGCGTGTGGCAAGTCGACGCTCCTGCGTGCATTGTCTCGCTTGCTGCGCCCCACAACGGGCCAAGTGCTATTGGATGGGGCATCAATTCACCGCATGCCACCCAAGGAACTTGCCCGCGAGCTCGGACTGCTACCTCAGGCCCCAATCGCTCCCGATGGTATTTCAGTATTGGACTTGGTTGGGCGTGGGAGACACCCTCATCAGGGTCTTTGGGCGCGGTGGTCAGCCGAAGATGACTTGGCGGTCGCCCATGCGTTGGAGGCAACTGGTATCGCGGATCTGGCAGATCGCGATGTTGATGAACTCTCAGGTGGCCAGAGGCAGAAGGTCTGGATCGCCATGGCACTGGCACAGGAGACCGGCATATTACTGCTGGATGAACCCACCACCTACCTGGATATCAATCATCAGATTGAGGTGCTGGACCTCCTTGTCGATCTGAACCGCAAACGCGGGACCACCATTGTGATGGTGTTGCATGATCTGAACCTTGCGGCGCGATACAGTGATCAGTTGGCCGCATTGGTTGCTGGCAAAATTGACGTGATGGGGCCGCCTAAAGAGGTACTGACCTCCGCCATGGTCCAACGTGTCTTTGGTCTATCTTGCGCTATTGTAGAGGACCCGGTGTCGCAACGGCCGATGATGTTGCCAATTGGACGTCATTTCGCGGACGCAATTAGAGACCGTGATGAGGTCTTATAGGGTGGGGCTGCTCGCGCCCCAGCACATCTCGCGTTACCCGAATTTGATCTCAAAACATGCGCCGTTTGAGCTGGCGACAACGGCGAGTTCTCCGCCGATAGCCACGACAGTGGCTTTTACAATATTGAGACCCATCCCCGTTCCTCCGCTGTCGCGCCGAGTGGTAAAGAAGGGTTGCAGAATTTTATCCGCATTCCCCGCACTGATACCGAGGCCATCGTCCGCGATGCGCAGCGACTTTCCCTCTGCAGTGTGCTGCGCTGTGAGAACGACATTCTTTGCGCCATGTTGTTGAGCGTTTTCCAAAAGATGAGTGAGGATGATCGTGAGTGTATTCGCTTCCGCTGGCAATTGCAGATCGTCATTTTCAACTTTTATGTTCAGACGCGGAAAGTTCTGCGTGATCTGCGTATAAATGTCGTTCAGGCAACAGGTCCCAGAGTTGGCCTGCTGGTCAGCAAGACTAAACGCACGCATGTTTGCCAGCAGATCCTCCATACGCTTGCCTCCTTTGTCGACGGTATCGAGGAGTCGATGCCTTTGCGGCGGGGTCAGATCATCATCTCTCAGCAGCTCGGCGGCACCTTTCAGTGCGGTAAGCGGTGATTTTAGCTCATGAGTCACATGTGCTGTGTAGGTCTTCAGCGCGTCTTGTTTACTCTGAAGGCGCTGCGTGAGCGACTTGAAACTGTGACTCAGATCTTCGATTTCGCGCGTCCCCAGTTGCTCCGGTGGCTCCCAGGCTTTATCGCCATGACCTGCCATGTGACTGCGTTGAATCAGAAGACGGATGGGACGGGTGATGAAACGCCAGAACACATACCCGATGAGTACCGCGGACAGAGCCACAAAAGCGGCAGCTTTCATGAGGTTGACGCGTTCACTGTAGAGAAAGCGGAAAATATGGCTTGGGGTGCGGCTCACATAGACCGCTCCGATCAGGGTCTCATCCACCATGACAGGCATTGCCACAAAAACGCGTACTCTGGCACCGCGACTGAGTGTGTAAAGTGCGGGCGGGCTGTCGGCGCGGACACGGGTTCGCGCGACCGAAACTGTTTTGCCAGCAAGGGCTGCGCTGACTTCATTCACATGCCCCAGTGCTTGTCCAATTTCGGCGGTGCCAGCGATCACATTGCCGTCGGGATCAAGAAACCGGTAGCCTGCCAGAGTTCGCGCCTGTGCCGCATTGGCAATGCGTGTCAGCTGTGTCGCGACGGTCCGGTAGACCGCGCCAGTCGCTGATTTCATTTGTGTGGCATCCGGGCGCGGAGGCAAAACCGTGGCGCTGTTGATCGACAGTGACGGAAAAACCGCATTGTCCAGTGATACCGCCCCCCAATTCGGCGGCTCTAAGCCTGTGGCATCCGCGTAAAGCTCCGCATAGGTGGCAGACATGACCGCGGCCTGCGTCAGCAGACTCTCTTCGGTTTGTTGAACCAGTTGATTGTCGTAAAACCGAAACAGAATGAGCCCGGCAATGGGCAGGCATAGGACAATGCCCAAGACCAGCAGTACGACCGTCCACAACCGGGGCCGCCATTTCCGGTTTAGCTTGGCTTGCATGAGCCCATCCGAAGTCCGACACCATGAACGGTTACAATCCCTTCGACGCATCCCGCCTGAGACAGCTTGGCACGTATGTTGCGGATATGGCTATCTATGGTCCGGTCAGAGACGTGGATGTTATAGCCATAAAGTGCGTCCACCAATTGCGCTCTGGTCAAAACATGGTCAGGGCGGATCATCAGCGTCGCCAGCAGCCGAAACTCTGATCCCGTCAAAGCTACCGACGTGTCATTGAAAGTGCATTGGTGCCGCTCCGCATCCAGATGTAATGCGCCGTGGATCACTGCGGCGTCTGATGGCTTTGGGGCGGGCACGCTGCGCTTTAAGATAGCCTTTATCCGAGCCACCAACTCACGGGGGGAGAAGGGTTTTGTGAGATAATCATCGGCCCCGAGTTCCAACCCGAGGATTCTGTCGATCTCTTCGTCCCGCGCGGTGAGAAAGAGGATGGGTACTTCGGAGATTTTGCGGATTTCCCGACACACCTCCAAACCATCCATTTCAGGAAGACCGATATCCAGCACGATAAGGTCTGGATCTTCCTGTTGCTGAGCGTTGATTGCGGCCAGACCATCACTGGCAAAAAGGGTTTCAAAACCAGCCTTTTCAACCGCGAACCCGGTCACCTCGAGGATATCGGGGTCATCGTCTACAACAAGAATGCGTGCGGGCATCAAAACGGGTCCTTCAATTCTGCTGCCGATAATAGGCTTGGATTTGCCACTTTCGATAGCCCCATTCACGCCAATTGCGGATCTCAGTTCGGGTGAGATCAAGTTCTATCATCCGATTGCACAGATCTTGGCCCGTCCGAGCTTCGAACTCGAGAAGGGCGCGATAGGCGCCGGTGCCGAGGCTGCAGATATAGTAGCTATCTGGTTCCGCAAGAGCGCTGCCGTGAGTGAGGTTGTATTTGGCGATGATCTCCGCAAAATTCACCAACCCGCACACATAGAGGATGGCAACCAATGCCAAAAAACAGCGGCGTAGCAGCCATGCAGTGCTCAGGCCACGATGCACCTGCCAAACCGTCAGCAACAGCCCGGTAAGAACCAGCGCCATCCAGATAAACGCTGCAACCCGCAGATAAGTCAGCGCATAAGCGTCGACATAGTGCTGCAACCGGATGGCAGCTGTTGCCACCAGAAACATGTTTTGACCAAGCCACAGGTAAACCAGAAATCGTAGCGTTTTGTCAGAACCGATCATACTGCGGGTGATCAGTGTAAAAAGACCGGCAAGAAGTGCAGTGGCGACCAGCGGGTATGATCCGCGATGGGCATAAGATGCATAACTCATCCCCTCGGGCAGGGACACGCCACCTGTCAAAATACTGATGTCCAGGAAAGTCTGGATTAGGAACAGTATGTTAAACAACCACAGCGAATTGCGAACCGACACTGGATTAATGAAAAATGCGATCCGGGTCGGGCCCGCTTTTTGAACAAAGAACTGGCGCGCCCTTGTGCCCATCCACCGCTCACTCAGATTGAGGTAGGGCCACAATAACGAGGCAACCACGCCCCAAAACAGGAAGCGAAACCAGAACTGTGCCTCAAAAAGACGGGCCAGATCAATTTCTGCCAGAAACTCATCCAGCACGGGATTGGCGCTTGCCAACAGGCTGAGAAACACTGCGCCCATGATCAGCGGTAGCAAGAGTGCGGCCGCTTGGTGCCGCATCTTTGTTTTATAGCCGGTTGCGGGCATGTTGTTTATGGCGTCGCGCATCAATAGCGTCGCTCCCACTGTCGGGAGGCGCAGCATCATCCGCAGCACGAGCGCTTCGTTCAATCTGTTCGCCGCAAAGGCCCAGGCGGCAACGGCAATCACGCCCGCAAGACTAAACACCACTGATAGAAACTGAAGCTCGATCGCGGCTGGCAGATTGCTGAAAATGGCAAAGGCCGTCACGATGGCCCATTCTTTGACAGTTGGCTTTTGGGGTTTTGCGGCCAGAATTGCGACCGAGAGAACCAGTGCAAAGACCGCAAATGAGATCCCCACGGGCTGGTTCCAAAACAACCAATCAGCCAGCACCACCAGCGCCGCAAGAAGCGGTACAGTATGGCGCATTCGCAAGGATGCCATCAATGAGGTGCGTTTTGCCGGTCGAGGCTGAGCAGGCGATGTCGGCTCGGTCGTCATGTCCAGCCACCACCCATCCAGCCGAATGCGGTCGGGCACCCCGTGAATAATCAAATCCTGCCTCATGTCCTGTCTCCGATATGCAGTGTTGTTTGACAGACAGATGACCGGCGCACTTGCAGCTTTGTGGTGCGGGGCTCGCAAGTTTCAGGGGGCTTTTGTGCAGAATTTGTGCACAAACACAGCTCAGTTACAGGGAGGATGCTTAGACTGTGATGCGAGACCTGCGCCCTCGTATCGATGCGGCGTTTTTGTTCTGCAAGAAATGCAGAACAGCTGTTTCTGTCTTGGAACGAACTTTGGAATGAGAGACTTCAATGCGCGCCAACCCATTGCAGTTAGGAAATAATCTGACAGATATGCTGCAGTAATTTCTCAGCAACGGAGTCTCAAATGTCTTTCACTTCCATAGCGTTTCTCCGTTCTTCCCGCATTCTGTTTCGTAGCTTTGGAGCCGCAGCCATCGCGTTTGCCGGCCTCACCAGCCCCGCCCATGCTGAAGAACAAGAGATCCTCAATGTCTCATACGACATTGCCCGCGAGCTTTATGCCGCGCTTAATCCGGTCTTTGCCGAACATTGGCAGGCAGAGGCAGGTGACACCCTGACAATTAAGCAAAGCCATGCTGGCTCGTCCAAACAGGCACGGGCGATCTTGCAAGGTTTGCAAGCCGATCTGGTGACTTTCAATCAGGTGCTGGATGTGCAGATCCTCGCGGACAAGGGATTTGTCGCTGAGGACTGGCAACAGAAACTGCCCAACAACGCCTCTCCATATTATTCACTGCCTGCGTTTCTTGTGCGGGGTGGCAACCCCAAGGGGATTGAAGATTGGGATGATCTGACCCGTGATGACGTGGAGATCGTGTTCCCGAACCCCAAAACAAGCGGCAATGCGCGTTACACCTACCTTGCAGCCTATGCCTACGCGCTGGAAAAGTTCGGTGGTGATGACGCGGCGGCGCAGGAGTTCGTTGGCAAGATCCTCTCGAATGTGGTGGTCTTTGATACCGGCGGACGTGGCGCGACCACCAGCTTTGTCGAGCGCGAGCTGGGAGACGTGTTGATCACTTTCGAGGCCGAGGTCGAGAACATCCGCGCGAGCGAAGACGAAGGCGCCTTTGATCGTGTGGTTCCAGCGATTTCTCTGCTGGCGGAATTCCCGGTGGCACTTGTCGATAAAGTGGCGGACGCGCGCGGAAGCCGAGCTGTAGGTGAGGCTTATCTTGACTTCCTCTATTCCAAAGAAGCACAGGAAATCATTGCAGGTTTCAACAACCGTGTGCACCACCCCGAGGTGGTCGCCGCAACGGCTGATAAATTCCCCGAGGTGCGTCTGATCACTGTCGAAGAGGTCTTTGGCAGCTGGGCCGAGGCACAGGAAACCCACTTTGGCGATGGCGGAACCCTCGATCAGGTTTTCAGCAACTAAGCCAGAAATCTGGAATCTGCGTCCGGCCCAGAGGGGGCCGGGCGGACCTAACACCGGAGTTGAGCTGTGGTTTCTCTAACCCGAACCGCCCCGCGCGTCCTGCCGGGGTTTTCCCTGTCTCTGGGCGTCACTGTGCTGTTCGTCACGCTGATCATCCTGCTGCCTCTGAGCGGTTTGATGTGGCAGCTCGCGCAGTTGAGCCCCGGTGACTATCTGAAGGTGATGACGTCGCGCCGTGTTCTTGTGGCGCTGAAGGTCACTTTGTCTGCCGCAGCACTGGCGACGCTGGTAAATGCTGTGTTTGGCCTGCTGTTGGCGTGGGTGCTGGTGCGCTATCGCTTTGCGGGGCGGGGCCTGTTGGATGCGCTGGTGGATATCCCCTTTGCGCTCCCGACCGCAGTGGCAGGCATCGCGCTGGTGGCGCTTTACGATAAGTCCGGCTGGATCGGAGGGATGTTGGCCGACCTCGACATCAAGATCGCCTACACATGGTGGGGGATCGTGATTGCGATGGTTTTTACATCGGTGCCCTTTGCCGTGCGCGCAATCCAGCCCGCGATAGAAGAGCTTGACCCTGACGAAGAAGCGGCTGCACTGACCTTAGGTGCCAATGGAGTGCAGCGTTTCACCCGTGTGATCTTGCGTCCGCTTTTGCCTTCGATCCTGACCGGTGTTGTGCTGTCCTTTGTGCGGTCGCTTGGGGAGTTTGGGGCGGTGATCTTTATCGCAGGAAATCTTCCATTCAAAACTGAGATTGCGTCACTCCTGATCCTGATCCGGCTGGATGAGTTCGACTATCCCGCGGCGGCGGCGATTGCCGGAACGCTGTTGGGGCTTTCGCTTTTGTTGTTGATCGTGGTCAATCTGGTGCAGACACGGCTCTACCGCTACCTCAGGACCGAGGGTTAAATCATGGCGCGTATCGTTCTCATTTCACTCTCGTTTCTCTTTGTCACGCTGGTCATCGCAGTGCCTGTCGCCGCTGTGTTTCATCGCGCATTCAGCGAAGGTGTGGCGACCTATGTGGCGAATATCCTCGACGAAGAGACACTGCTTGCAATCCGTCTCACGGTTCTGACCGCGCTGATTGTACTGCCGTTGAACGTGATCTTTGGCGTTGCGGCGGCATGGCTGATTGCGCGCTATCGCTTCTTTGGACGCCGCGCGCTGTTAATCATCATCGAGGCACCGTTTGCGATTTCTCCGATCGTGGCGGGTCTGTGTTTTCTGCTGGTTTATGGCGCTTATGGCCCCGTTGGCGGCGCATTGGCACCGTACGGCGTGCAGTTGATGTTTAATCTCACCGGGATTGTGCTGGTGTCACTCTTTGTGACGTGTCCCTTTGTGGTGCGAGAGCTTCTGCCAGTGCTTATGGTCACGGGCGAGGACGAGGAAAAAGCGGCCATCACTCTGGGGGCTAATGGTTGGCACCTGTTCCGATTTGTGATTTTGCCCAATATCTCTTGGGCGCTTGTCTATGGCGTGGTGCTCACGGCGGCGCGCGCCATGGGTGAGTTTGGCGCAGTGAGTGTCGTCGCCGGATCGATCCGGGGCGAGACGATGACCCTGCCGCTCCAAATCGAGCTTCTGTATAACGACTATAACGCGACCGGCGCTTTTGCCGCTGCAACCGTGCTCACGGCATTGGCACTGCTGACGTTGGTTTTGCGCGGCATCCTGAACCGCTTTGGCCCGAAGAAAGGACATGTGTGATGACGTTTGAGGCACGCAATATTCACAAGAGCTTTAACGGAACAGAGGTTCTGAAAGGCGTGTCTCTGGCGATGGAGGCGGGCGAGTTTGTAGCATTGCTCGGCGCATCCGGGTCGGGCAAGACAACGCTCTTGAACATCATTGCCGGTCTGCAGCACGCGGATCAGGGGCAGCTGACACTGGATGGTCAAGATATCACCCGGCTGCCCGCTGGTAAGCGACGCTTTGGAATGGTGTTTCAGAATTATGCGCTGTTTCGCCATATGAGCGTGGCAGACAACATCGCTTTTGGTCTGCGGGTTTTGCCACGTCGTGAACGCCCTGGCCGTGTAGAGCGGCGCGAAAAAGTGTCTGAACTTCTTGACATGATCGGTCTTGCGGATCTCGGTGATCGTTTCCCGCAGCAGCTCTCTGGTGGGCAACGCCAGCGGGTGGCGATGGCGCGGGCTCTGGCGATCAATCCGCAGCTTTTGCTGATGGATGAACCCTTTAGTGCGCTTGATGCCCAGGTACGCAGGTCCCTGCGCAGTTCGGTCCGTGCGTTGCAGCAGAAGGTTGGGGTGGGCGCGATCATGGTGACCCACGATCAGGCCGAAGCCTGGGATCTCGCGGATCGTGTGGCGGTGATGGATCAGGGGCAAATCGTACAGTTCGACACACCGGATGCATTGCGGAACACCCCAGCGACTGGCGCAGTGCGCGACCTCCTACAAGGCGCGGCCTGATCCCCGCACCTGTTCTCACATAGAAGACGCCACTTGCCGTGACAGCTCGGCAAGCGCGGCGGAGAGTGCGCGCGCCGCAGCGGCGGGGCCGGACTCAGCGACCGGGGTTTCAATATCGAACCGTTTGACGAACTCCCGCACGCGCCCCTCGGGGGAGGACACGGCATATTGCCCGGAAAACTCAAACACGCCATCGGCGCGGGCATAGCTCTGATCGACCCTTACGTCCAATCGCACGTCCGCCGGGGTGTTCAGCGGCCAAGGCTCCACAGCAACTGCGGCCCCAGTGCGATCGCTCAGACCGCGGGCGAGTGCGACCGACATGCCCCGTGCAGGATCATCTGCCCATTGCGCCCGATCCTCGTTAAAGAGCGCGCCACCTTCACCCTCTGAGACAATCTCGGAGGCAGATGCATAAGTGGGAAGTGACACCAGACGAACCTCGATCGAGCGGGAGCTGAGGTTTTTGACAGGTTCACCCGGCGTAGCTGCAATCAGGTAACGCGCATCATTGGACCCAGAACAAGCCGTCAATGCCGTTGCAAGACACAGAAATGCAAAAAGTTTTTTCATATTACCTACCAAACACCAGTGAATTCGGATCGCGCTCGATCTTGCGAGCCAGCTGTGAAACCGCGCGCGCCGCAGATTTGATTTCTCGGAGCACATCCAGCGTCTCCGTATTGAAGTTGGAGCGATCTCCATAAGCCGCCACCAACGCTTCTGACCGCGCGACGAGCCGTTCAAGCCGCGCCGACAGCGCAGGCAGCCCTTCGGCAGCGTCCGCAACTGACTGTGCCGCATCGCGCGCCGAGGCCATGGTCGCATTGGCGTTATCCACCAGCCCACCTTCGCGCAATGTCGTGAGCGTGGCACGGATCTCATCCAAAGCTGCAGAAAGGGATGCGGGCAGCGCACGCGCCTGCTCAGTGCCGATCACCTCATCAGCGCTGATCATCAATCTATTGACCGAGCGGATCAGTTCTTCGGCCTCAAGCGAATTGGCCTTGGCTGCGAGCGTGCGAAGATCGTCGACAAGGGCTGGCAACTCTTCTGATGCGGATGAGATCTCGCTTGCGGCAGCGGCCCCATCTTTGAGGGCTGCCGTGAGGTGTTCTACGGCGCGGCCCTGTTGGAGTTCCTGCAGGATGGCCCGCAGATCGGTGATCGTGGCCTGCAATTCGCGGGGCAGGGCGCGTGTGCTTGGATCTGTCACCAAGGCGCGGGTGTCTTCAAGCAGTGCGACTGCCGCAGCAGGGGCCTGACGCGTGCTTTCGGAGGTTGCGAGCGCCTCGATACTTGCAAGTGTGCTGATCGCCTGCGCCATCAGCTCTTCGACGGGCAGTTCGCTGATCCGCTCCATGGCTCCTTCTGCGGTTGCCGCAAAATCGGGCAAATCCGATGGGGCGCTTGGCAATTCTGGATAAGGCTCGGCTGTGCGGTCAAACTGTGCGGGTGCTGCATCCTCAAGACGTACCAATTCGACCATCAACTCGGAGCTGAGCAACCCGGCAGAGGCCAAGCGCGCGCGCAAACCGCCCTCAACCGCGTTTTGCAAGAAATCCAGCACGTCCTCTTCTCCTGCACCGGGGGGCAGACCCAGCAATGCAGGTTGTAACAGGAGTTTCGCGACCAGCCGCACTTCGGCATTTGCGGATTCGTTCTGGATGGATGCCGTAAGGGTGCCGACCTCGCCGACCTTGATCCCGCCGAGTTTTACGGCGGCACCATCACTAAGACCCGCAACAGACTCATCAAAGGCCACGGAAATCGCAACCCCCCCCGCCATAGAGCGGGCAAAGGCGGTGCGTCGGGCCGTGGCTTCGTCCGGGTAGATATCAAAAACAGCGCCGGAGCTTGCTGGTCGGCCGCCCTCAAAGACAGCATCAAATTCAATCCCACCCGAGACGAGGGAGGCGAGACTGTCCACATCCAGCGACAAACCGTCGGCACCAAATGAGACAGTAAAACCCGAGGTGTCCCAAAACCGTGTGGCAGAGTTGATGCGCCGGTCATGCGGGGCGTCAATGAAAGCGTCCACCACGATGCTATTCCCGCTGACGGTCAAGCGTGGATGCTCAAGGCGTCCCACTTCTATGCCGCGAAACAGCACCGGAGCGCCTTCGGTGATCATCCGACCATCTTCTGTGCGCAACGTGATGCGACGCCCGGCGCGTCCCGGCTGGACGAGGGGAGGGCGATCACGGCCCGCGAAGACGGTTTGTGCCACTCCAGCCTGCTCGTCCCATGCCCCTTCGATGTAGACCCCCGATAAAACAGTGCTGAGCCCGGAAATCCCGCGCGAGCTGACCTCGGGGCGCACCACCCAGAATGTGGCGTCTTCGTCCAGAAATGGGGCGATGTCCTTGTCGACACGTACTGCAACGGAAACTTTGCTGAGGCCTTCGGCAAAACCGACCTCTTCGACACGGCCAATGACCACGTCGCGATATCGGAGGGTTGTCTCATTTGCGACAACGCTGGATGCATTTTCAAAGGCGATGTAAATCAGCTCACCGCGGTCCGCGTAATTCTTCCACGCGATGCCGAGGGAGACCAACAAAGCAGCCAGCGGCACCAGCCACACCAACGAAAGATTGCGCCACATTGAGGGGCGCTTGGGTGATATGTTCAATTGGGCGGGTTCTTGGGTGCTCATGACTCAACTCGGTTTTCCGCAAGCCACATCAGGCGCGGATCAAAACTCTGGGCTGCCAGCATGGTGAAGGCAACCGACAATGCAAAACTCACTGCCGCAATACCCGGACTGATCGCGGCGGCAAAGTCCAGTTGCACCAGCGCTGTCAGAATTGCCACGACAAAGACGTCGATCATCGACCATCTGCCAATGAATTCTACAACTTCGTAGAGAACCAACCTTCCGTGATTGCCAAGATTGGCCGGTTTGCGGACAGAGATGGCCAGAAATGCGATTGCGATGAATTTTGCGATCGGAATCAGAATACTGGCAAAAAACACGATGAAGGCGACGCCATATGAGCCGTGATGGACCAACTCTATGATGCCGCCCATCAATGTGTTCTCGGAAGTCTGCCCTAAAGTCGATGTGCGAAGCATCGGATAGATGTTGGCCGGGACATATGCGATCAATCCCGCGACAAGCCACGCCCAGACCTTTTGCAGGGATGCGGTTTCAGAAAACTCCAACCGGCTCTGACAGCATGGGCAGACATGCGTGCCCTGTGGCGCCACCGTTCCACACGCGCGACACCCGACCAGCCCGGCTTCGGTTGCTGTCAAATAGTGCTGCGTGTTCTCAGTGTTTTCCAAACGGTTAACCTGCAAATTGAGCTGTCGGTAAGGATTGTCACGATCAAGAGCGCAGCAAAAGCCCAAAATGCAGGCCCCAGTTCCACTCGGGCGAGACCCGAGACTTTGACCAGTGCAACCGCCACCCCGATGATAAAGATCTCGGCCATCGCCCAGGGTTTAAGCCGTTCAGCCCATGTATAGACCATTGCCGCATAGGGCGCTGGCCGGTAGCCGATGGCCATGGGGGCAAGCGTGTAGATCAATGCGCAGTATCGTGCAGCGGGCAACAGGACGATCAACAGGCCTGTGGCCAGCGAAAGCGGGAGCATTGGGCCACTGGCAAACGCAAGGATCGTATCCAGCACTGAGGCTTGGTGCGAAAGCCCCTGTACCTCCAGTGCGAGAAAGGGAAAGGACGCCGCCGCGATCAGTAGGATCAGCGCCGTGAGGGACAGCATGGCAATACGCGTCATGGCACCGGATTTCGGAGCAGCGAGCACGGTTCCACATCGCGCACATTTGGCGATTGAGTGTTTCTGGACGTCCTGATCGTGATGCAGAGCGTCGCAGACAGGGCAGGCGATTACTTGATCGAGGATCATGGCAGTCCACATCGAATGAGCGCCCGAGATGACCAAAGCTGAAGGCCCGCTTCCCCTCAATGAGAGTTATGCCGGCCCCGGCCGCCCGATCACACTGGCGAAAGGCAGATCGAAAGTAACCATGAAAAACACGGAGATTTCAATCGCTGCGTGGTGTTTGGCCCAAATGTGGTGCTCTGCCGCCGATCAATACGAGAAAGCGCTGTGCGAAATAAGGACCTTCTCCGAGGGGGGCGTAGCTTAGCGTCATCTGTGCCTAGCAGGGCTGCGCAATCTGCGCGCTGTACCCGCCCCACACAAAGACCCCCATTGAGATGATCAGAACGAGCGCGGACAATAATGCACAGAGCCGCGCAACGGGTGTGTGCCATCGCGCCCTACCAAGGAAAATCGCGACCACCGCGCAAGTGATCATCAGCGCACGCGCGCTCCACTCCCATGAACTTGCAGGCTCCAGCTCCATGTCCAGCAACAGGATCACACCGATAGTGCCACTTGCAAGAGTGAGTACAATGACTGCCCCGAGAAAGGCAGAAGGTAGAAATCGTTTCATAAAAAGACCTAGGTAAACATAGTAAACGATACGTCTGGCACCGGCCATTCAACTGAAATACGCGGAGTGGTGAAAGGTGCCACAGAGGGGCGCATCAAACGACGCGCCCCCGATAGAGCTTGGTTTATTGTGGTGAGCGGGAAGCGCGCTCTTCGCTCTGACCTTTTGTGGCAAAGAACTCCTTGGTCACCGCGAAAACCACAGGGCTGAGCAGGATCAGCGCGATCAGGTTTGGAATTGCCATCATCGCGTTGAGCGTATCGGCCAAGAGCCAGATAAAGCCAAGATCCGCCGTCGCCCCAAAATAGATCGCAACGATCCAGAGGATGCGATAGCCGATCAAAACCTTGGCACCGAGCAGGTAACCAACGCATTTCTCGCCATAATAGGACCACCCCAAAATGGTGGTGAAGGCAAAGATCGAAAGCGCAATCGCAATGAGATAGCCACCAAAACCGGGCAGCGAGGTCTCAAACGCCAGCGACGTCAGTGCCGCGCCGCTTTCTCCCGAGGTCCAGACACCGGATGCGATGATCGCAAGGCCAGTGATGCTGCAGACGATAATTGTGTCGATGAACGTACCCAGCATGGCGATCAGGCCCTGATTGACTGGCCCTTTTGTCTCTGCGGCGGCATGTGCGATTGGCGCGGAGCCAAGGCCTGCCTCATTCGAGAACACGCCGCGTGCCACGCCAAAGCGGATTGCGGCCCAGACAGCAGCCCCAGCAAACCCACCTTCGGCGGCAGAGGGCGTGAAGGCATGCGTAAACACCAGCCCCAGTGCCGAACCCAGTTGATCCGCGTTGATCAAAAGGACGATCAGACCCGCGGCAATGTAGCCCACGGCCATGAAGGGAACGAGCGCACCCGCGACAGCACCGATACGGGTGATTCCACCAAGCACGACTGCCCCTGTAAGAACCATCAGCACAACGCCGGTAATGGACGGGTTGAAGCCAAAGTTGGTTTCCAGTACCTGCGCGACGCCATTGGCCTGTACGCCATTGCCGATCCCAAAGGCCGCGATTGAGCCAAACAGAGCAAAGGCCACGCCTAGCCATTTCCAGTTCTCGCCAAGGCCGTTCTTGATGTAATACATCGGGCCACCGACGAAATTCCCCTGAGAGTCCTGCTCGCGAAACTTCACGGCGCAAACCGCTTCGGAATATTTGGTTGCCATGCCGACCAGCGCGGTGATCCACATCCAAAACAACGCGCCAGGTCCGCCAAGGAATACGGCGGTTGCGACACCTGCGATGTTCCCGGTGCCGATCGTGGCCGACAGGGCGGTCATTAATGCGTTAAATGGCGTGATCTGGCCTTCGCCATCTTCGGGGCTACGTCCCTTGAACAGCAATGAAAAGCCGGTGCCGATCCGCAAAATGGGCATCAGTTTCAGCCCGACCTGCAAAAACAGCCCAACACCGAGAATGAGCACCAGCATCAACGGGCCCCAGACGACCGCGTTGACGGCGCCAACGATAGAATTAAGGGTTTCCATGTCACTCCTCCCACAGAGCTTTAGGTATTTTAGCCCACGCTTGCGCCACTTTGGGCGACGCGCAGACATGCCGCCTTATTGCGAGCGCCGCAACGGAAAGTGCGGTGCGTACCATCTGCTCGGTCTGGTCGAACTCCGCCGGAGTCACGAGAGGATCAATGGGATGGCGCTCTAAGGTAGGCTGCCAATACGCCTCAAATTCACAGGAGTCGACACCTGCCGTGTCCCGCTCGTGCAGCGCGTTTATAAAAGCACTCGACCCGGCTGGGAGGCACCGGGTCGAGGAGGGGTTCAGGTCTGTTTTATGCCTCGTCGCGCAGATCTGCTGGCAGCAGGGCCTCGGGGATATTCTGGTAGCAAACCGGGCGCAGGAAACGGCGGATGGACATGGTTCCCACGGAGGTTGCGCCAAAATTGGTTGATGCAGGGTAGGGGCCGCCATGCACCATCGTGTCTGCAACCTCGACCCCAGTTGGGAAGCCATTTGCAAGAACGCGACCCGCCTTGCGCTCGAGGATTGGCAGGAAGGGGGCGGCCGTTTCGCTGTCGCCATCGTCCAGGTGCAGGGTGCAGGTCAGTTGCCCCTCAAGGGAATGAGCAACAGCGCGCATTTCGTCCATGTCTGCAACAGTGACAACGAGCCCGAGCGGACCAAAGACCTCGTCCGACAAAGTCTCGTTGCTCAGCCAGTTTTGCGCGTCCGTTGTATATAGAAAAGGCGTTGCTGTGCGGGCTTGGCTGTTGGTCGCAAGCACTTCGCGCACGCCTTCCACACCGGCCATGCGACGCTGACCTTCGTGATAGGCCTGTGCAATCCCATCCGTCAGCATGGTTTGCGCGGGGCTTTCAGCAAGGGCTGCAGCAGCGGTATCGATAAAACGGTCGGCTTCTGGACCTGCGCGCAGAACTGCAATGCCGGGGTTTGTGCAGAATTGACCTGCCCCCATGGTCAGTGAGCCAGCCCAGCCTTTGGCCAGGTCATCGCCGCGCGCATTCAGCGCTTCATCAAAGATAAACATAGGGTTGACCGATCCCAACTCACCAAAGAAGGGAATGGGTTCCGGGCGTTGCGCACATAGATCAAACAGCGCCCGCCCCCCTCCGAGTGATCCGGTGAAGCCGACGGCTTTGATCAGCGGGTGCTGGACCAGTGCAGCACCGACCTGACGGTTTCCACCTTGGATCAGGCTAAAGACACCAGCGGGCATCTTGCAGCGTTCAACGGCGGCAAGGATGGCCTCTGCGATGATTTCGCCTGTGCCGGGGTGCGCACTGTGGCCTTTGACAACAACCGGGCAGCCTGCCGCAAGCGCGGCTGCGGTGTCACCGCCCGCTGTGGAGAATGCGAGAGGGAAGTTGGATGCACCAAACACCGCAACCGGACCGATGGGGCGTTGCACCATGCGCAGATCTGGGCGCGGAAGCGGAGCCCGGTCGGGAAGGGCTTTATCATGGCGCCGGTCGAGATAGTCTCCTTGCAGGATGTGTTCGGCAAAGAGCCTCAACTGACCAGTTGTGCGGCCACGTTCGCCTTGCAGGCGGGCTTCGGGGAGGCCTGTTTCTTGCGAACCAATCGCGGTGATGTCATCAGCGCGCGCCTCGATCTCATCCGCGATCGCATGCAGAAACGCGGCACGCTCCGCGCGAGAGGTGGAAGAATAGGCCGCAAAGGCGGCTTCGGCAGCTTCTACCGCTGCGTTGACGTCTGCGACCCGACCCACAGAAAAGTCGTGGCTTTCACCGCTTGCGGGGCTGGAAGGGAAGTGGTCGCTACCGGCGACCCATTGACCGGCGATCAGGTGTTTTCCGTGAGGGTGGAACATGGTCTGGCCTTTGTCTAAATGGAGGTGAATTTAGTCAGGATAATGTATACAAATATCAGGCGATGCAACCAGTTTTCCCGCAAGCGGGTGATTGCAACAGGTGCGTTCTTGCGGCTTAGGCGGCGGGATCACCTGCAGCGGACCGGTTCTCTGCGACCAGCCGAAGCAATTCGTCCTTGGTTCGGGTAATGTGCTCGCGCAGCGTTGTGCAGGCCCCTTCGATATCGCGCGCCTCGGCGAAGCGCAGCAAATCCCGGTGCTCTTTCTTGGCAGGCTCTCGCTGCTCCATCACACTGAGGTGCATCCGGACGAACCGATCCGAATGCAGGCTGATCCCTTGCAGCACGTCATTCGTCAGCCTGCGATCCGCTGCTGCATAGAGCGCGGAATGGTACTGGTGGTTCAGCGTGCCCCATTTTCCGACGTCATTGGCATCGTAAGAGGCTTCCATCTCTTCAAGGATCTGATTGCACAGCGAGAAATCAGTCGACGTCATGGCAGGGATCGCACGGCGGAACAAATCTACCTCAATCAAAATCCGCAGGTCAAAAATCTCGGCAATCTCGGGCAGGGAATGTTTCGTAACCGAAGCACCGCGATTGTTCGTGAATTGCACCAGCCCTTCCGCATCGAGACGTTTTAGCGCCTCGCGGATCGGCATGCGCGAGACGTCATATTCGTCCGCGAGTGTCTCTTGGCGAATAACCTCGCCTTCTGCCAATTCGCCGCTGAGGATACGCTCGCGCAAATCGTTCGCAATCACATCCGGGAGGGTATTGCGGGAAACCGCACGTTTACCTGCCATGAGAGTTCAATTCGCCTTATTGTCGGTATTTTGGATACGTTACGTAAATTTCCTATTCTTTCAAGACGAAAACCGTGGCCGTGCTTGGTGAAGGGGCTGGTCGTGACCACTCGCATGTTGTATCCGGTATCCATGAATTCAGGGCGAGGGGCAGAGATGAGCCAGACCGAAGAAGCAAAGACTGTGTTGCCATTGGATGAGGTGCGTGCGCTCGCAGAGCGGGTGTTGGAGCATTGCGGTTACGCAACTGCCCATGCGGATGCGATTTCTGACATGCTCTATCGGTGTCAGCTGGATGATTGTCAGTCCCATGGGTTGTTCCGACTGTTCATGTGCGCAACCACGATGAAGGATGGCAAAATCGATGGCGCTGCCACGCCTGTCATTGACTCTTCCGACACCGCAATCATCCGCGCCGACGCTCGCGATGCGATGTCGTTGCTGGCCGTGCGGGACGCGATGCCTGAACTGATTTCGAAAGCCCGACGCTTTGGTATGGCCGCACTTGCGGTCAACAACTGCTTTCATTTCTCAGCGCTTTGGCCAGAGGTCGAAGAGCTTTCTGCCGCGGGGCTCGCCGGGCTATCAATGGTTCCGAGCCACTCATGGGTTGCGCCCGCAGGGGGAACAAAAGGAACGCTGGGAACCAATCCGATTGCGTTCAGTTGGCCACGTTGCGGTAAAGATCCCTTTACCTTTGATTTTGCCACTAGCGGTTTTGCACGAGGCGAAATCGAGCTTTATAAACGCGCTGGCAAACCGCTTCCTGAAGGCGTGGCGATTGATCGCAATGGTCAGCCAACTTGCGATCCTGAGGCTGCTTTGGACGGGGCGATGCTCACCTTCGGAGGCCATAAAGGATCGGCGCTGTCAATTATGATTGAGCTGATGGCAGGCCCGCTGATCGATGATCTCATCAGTTTGGAAAGTGAAGCCGCCGCAGGGCGTCCGGGCTGTGCGCCCTACCATGGACAGATCATCCTTGCTTTTGACCCTGAAAAATTCTCTGGCGGACGTGTGGCGGCCAATGACGAAAGGGCGGAGCGCCTGTTTGCCGATATTATCGGTCAGGGGGCACGCTTGCCCTCGCAACGTCGCTTTGCAGCGCGCGCTCGCAATCTTGCGCGCGGATACGTCGAGATCCCGACTGCGTTGCACAGAGACCTATTAGCCCTCATGGATTGAGTGAGAGTATCGCGGTTCGGTCGTGTACTACGACGCGCGCGTCAACAAGCTGTCTGCAAGGGAGGCCACCAGCTCTGCCGCGCAGGCCTCTGCTTCGGGGCGGGATTTTTTGGCGCGCAACAGTTTGGCAAACCGCGATCCTTTCTCCATCGCGCGATCATTCAGTATCAAGAGCGCCATTTCATGTAGACGGTGCAACACGGCAGCTGTTTCATCCGCAGTGAACTCTGCGGCATACGCTGCGGGTAAATCAGCGTGCTTCAGCAAGGTCTTGAGCGTGATCCCGTGTTTGGAGGTTTCGGCCTGATCAAGCACCGCCTCTACAACGCCAGCCATTTCCGTGAGGAAGGTCTTACATGCGATACGCGCAGCTTTTTCACTATAGCCGATCTGGCGCAGTAGATGGATTTCATCGCCTGACGGGGCATAGGTCACTGTCAGGCCATCTAACTCCACCTCAGCCATCTGCGGCTCACCATAAATACGCCGCAGGTCACAGCCTTCGCAAAAGAGCACAAGCTGCAGCAAGTCGGCCGGTGACAGGTCACAGGAAATGCGGCTGATACCGCTTGCGCCTTCGGCTTTGTGGGTCAGGGAAATCCGACCGCTGCCATCTTCGCGGGGGCTGATAATGAGGATCTTTGAAGCCATGCCGGGGAGTTACGTCTTAGCAGAGTGTGACGCAAGCGGCGCGCGAATACAGGATCGTTACACTTCGGCACAGTTTTGCCTGTGGCGATTTAAAGGCGCCTTTTGCGTTCTGATTTTCAGATGGGTGTTCACAAATTGGCAACGCGGGCGACTGGCTTTCTCGACAAGGCTGGGTGTAGATGAAGCAATGAATTTTATGCGCACTCACCGGGTTATGGGCAGGTTCCGACCGTTCGGCTGAGGCCTGATAAAATGAAGGAAAGAACATGAAAGACTGGCAAGCGGCGGCCTCTGCGCTTTATGACGGCGGATTTCGCCCAATGTTTATCAATGGGCAATGGTGCAAGGCGCAAACTGGCGAGGTGATGGACGCACGTAACCCCGCCACTGGCGCACTGCTTGCCACCGTGCCCAAAGGTGGTGCAGTCGATGTCGATGCGGCCGTTGCAGCTGCCCGCAAGGCCTTTGACGGGCCGTGGTCGAAATGGACCCCTTTTGAGCGTCAGGCGCTGCTCCTTCGGATTGCAGAACGCTTTGAGGCCGAGTGGGAAAACCTCTGCCTCTCCGACACGCTTGATATGGGCATGCCAATTCAGCGCACGTTGGCCAATAGCCGCCGGGTTCTGGGTATGCTGCGGTTTTATGCGGGGCAGGCTGTCACCATTCATGGGCACACCATCCCCAATTCGTTCCCGGGTGAAATCCACTCCTCGACCGTGCGTGAGCCGGTCGGTGTCGTTGGGGCCATTATCCCCTGGAACGCGCCGATCGCGGGATCTGTTTGGAAAATCGCACCTGCTATCGCCACCGGTTGTACCGTTGTTCTGAAGCCCTCCGAGGAAGCGTCTTTGACGGTTCTGATGATCGCGCGGATCATGCAAGACGCGGGCCTGCCCGATGGGGTTTTGAATATTGTCACAGGTCTCGGTTCCGAGGCCGGTGCCGCCTTGGCGGAGCATCCCGGTGTCGACAAGATCGTCTTTACAGGCTCAACCGCGACGGGCCAGTCCATTGCGCGTGCCGCGACCGGCAACCTCAAGCGCGTCTCGCTCGAACTGGGCGGCAAGTCTCCGGTGATTGTGTGCCGTGACGCCGATATCGAGAAGGCCGTGCCGGTAGCCGCCATGGCGGTTTTTGCAAACTCCGGTCAGATCTGCATCGCGGGGTCGCGCCTGTTTGTTGCGCGTGAAATTCATGATGAGTTTGTGCGCCGGGTTGCCGAATTCGCCGCCAACCTGCGCATTGGTCACGGTATTGATGAGAGCACGGATATCGGCCCGATCATCTCCGCGCGTCAGGCCGAACGCATTGCAGGGTATCTCGCCATCGGCCCCAATGAGGGCGCCGAGGTTATGACAGGCGGCACACGTGTTGAGGGCGCAGATTTTGAAGGAGGACACTTCTTCCATCCGACGGTCTTCGGCTGTGTCACTGACGAGATGACCATCGCACGCGAAGAGATCTTTGGTCCGGTGATTTCCGCATTGCCCTTCGACAGCCTTGATGAAGTGGTCGAACGGGCCAACGCCACCCCCTATGGTTTGGCTGCGGGCGTCTTCTCCACGCACCTTGGAACCGCGCACAAGCTGGCGCACCGCCTCAAAGCAGGCTCTGTCTGGGTGAATATGTATCACGCGATTGATCCGGCTGTGCCCTTTGGGGGCGTCAAAATGTCAGGCTATGGGCGTGAGGGCGGCACAGAACACATGGAAGAATATCTCGATACCAAGGCGATCTGGATCAACACAGACTAATCGCCAAAGGCATCTGGGAGGATCGCTCCGGGCCGCTGGTCCGGAGCTGGGCCGTGCCTGCGCGGTCATGAGAATGAGGAGAGACAACATGCATGTTGGTATCATTGGCGTCGGGCTCATGGGCCACGGCATCGCCCGTAATGTTCTGTCGCGCGGTGGTTTCGCGCTGAGTTTTCTGGATCATCCCGGCAACCAGCCAGTGGATGAGATCACCGGCATGGGGGCGACGGCCTGCGCCACGCCAGCAGAAATTGCCGCTGTCTCTGACGTGGTGATCCTCTGTGTGACGGGCTCACCCCAGGTGGAGGCAATCGTTGCAGGGGAACAGGGGCTGGCGGCAGCATTGCGGCCCGGCACGGTGATCGTCGACTGCTCAACCGCACTGCCCGAGTCGACCCTGCGTATGGGCGAGGTCGTGCGTGCTGCAGGCGGTGATTATATTGACGCGCCCATGACGCGGACCGCAAAACACGCGCATGAGGGCAAGCTGAACCTGCTCGTAGGCGGCACGGCGGAAACGCTGGAACGCGTGCGCCCGGTGCTGGCATCCTTTACCGAAGAAGTGGCGCATGTCGGCCCGCTTAGCCATGGTCACCGTCTGAAACTGCTCCATAACTATGTGTCGGTTGGCTTTATGACGCTCTTGGCCGAAGCCGCCGCGCAGTCCGCAGATGCGGGTGTCGACCCGGCTGTATTTGTGGACGTTCTGGCCTCCGGCGGTGGAGCAAGTGTCGCCTTGGAACGGCTGGCCCCCTTTATCACCGATGGCAACCGCGAAGGGCTGCCGTTCTTTGTATCCAACGCCCAAAAGGACATCGATTACTATCGCGCAATGTCCGAACAAGCAGGCGCGCAACAAACCGTGGCCGACGGGGTCTCCGCAGCATTGGCCGATGCAGTGGCAGATGGTCATGGTCAGGCCTATGTGCCGGAACTCGTTCGCCTGTTTGGACGGGCAAAGACGTAATGCTGCTGAGGAACCCGTCTCAGGGGCATAATCTGTGCTTTCTGGTCGGGTTGCTTCTCGAAAGTTGCATGTATAACAAGACCATGGTTCTAAGGGAGGGATTTTCCATGACCATTTTCACTCGCGGCCTGATGGCTGCAGGCGCTGCCGTTGCCTTTACATTCCCCGCCACAGCGCAAACCGATATCAAAATCGGCTACGCTTTGGCAGAGGACAGCCACTATGGCGTCGCAGCAAAGAAATTCGAAGAAGCCGTCAAAGCCGAAACCGGTGACGACTTCAGCTTCACCCATTTCCCGTCGTCGGGTCTGGGTGGTGAACGCGAAGTGATCGAAGGCCTGCAGCTGGGCACAGTTGAGGTCACGATTGTGTCTTCGGGAACGCTCGCGAACTTTGTGCCTGAGACTGGCGTTTTCGATATTCCGTTCCTGTTTCGCGACCTGAGCCATGCGCGTTCGGTGCTGGATGGCCCCATCGGTGAGGACATCCTCGCGAAGTTTGACAATGTTGGCCTGCATGCGCTGGCATGGGGCGAGCAGGGCTTTCGCCACATCACCAATAACCGCAATGCCATCAACACGCCTGCGGATGTGCAAGGGCTGAAGCTGCGCACCATGGAAAACCCGGTGCATCTGGCAGCGTTTAACGCGATGGGTGCTGCGCCGACTCCGATGGCATGGCCTGAGGTAATCTCTTCCATGCAGCAGGGGGTGATCGATGGGCAGGAAAACCCGCTCTCGGTGATCGTTTCTGTGAAACTGGATGAAGTGCAGAAATATCTGACCCTTTCGGGCCACGTTTATTCGCCTGCCATGTTGCTGGTCTCCAAACCTTTCTGGGAAGGTTTGAACGATGAGCAGAAAGCGGCCTTTGAAAAAGCGGCCACCGAGGCTGTCGCTGCAATGCGCGGCTACGTGGATAATGTCGAGACCAGCGGTGTCGAGACCCTGAAAGAGCGCGGCATGCAGGTGAACGCATTGACCGCAGAGGAAAAGGCCGAATTCCAGGCTTCGATCCAGTCCGCTTACGAAGGTTACTACAAGACCTACGGCGAAGAGCTGGTCAAATCCATCGTCGCTTCTGAGTGATGGCCAAACGTCCGGCGGCGCCCCTAAGCCGCCGGACACCTTGCGGGGGCGCGTTTCTTGAAAAAGCTGGAACACTATTTCGTCACGCTGAACGGCTGGCTTCTGATCGCCATGATGGCGGGCATGACACTGGTGGTCGGGGCCAATATCGCCCTGCGCTATAGCACCGGGCATTCTCTGCCATGGGCGGATGAGACCGCGCGCTACCTGATGATTTGGATGGCTTTTTCCGGCGCGGGCTTGATCCTTCGTTCGGGCGGGCATGTGGCGATCACCAATCTACAAGACGCCTTGCCCTCGGCTGGGCAAAAGCTCTTGCGTGGCGCGATAGTGCTCGGGCTGCTGATGTTCTTTGGCTTTATGGTCTATGTCGGCCTGCAATATGCCCAACGGATGCAATATCAGGTGACACCGGCCCTGCGCCTCCCGTTCCTTTATGTCTATGCTGCGATGCCTATCGGTTTTTTGCTGTTGATGATTCATCTCCTGTTGATTGCACATCCTTTCGTTACCGCAGGCCGCTACAAACGCGCCGATGATCCCGATGATGCGGCCGCCACATTGCCCGGAGGCGCAAATGGCTGAGATCCTTTTTCCGGCGCTTTTTATCTTGCTGGCGCTTGGCCTGCCTGTGGCCTTTGCAATGATGATCGCGGTGTTTGTGGCGCTGACGTTCGGCTCCTCCTATCCACATCTGGTGGTGGTCAAGGAGATGTTTTCCGGCCTCGACAGCTTCCCGCTGCTGGCAGTTCCGTTCTTCATCCTTGCTGCAGAGATCATGACCGGAGGGGCTGTCACCATGGCGCTCTTGCGACTTGCGCAGTCTCTGGTTGGTCACCTTCGTGGCGGTCTGGGCCATGCAAATGTGGTCAGCTCGGCGATGTTTGCAGGTATTTCCGGTAGCGCCCTTGCCGATGCAGCCGGGCCCGGATCAATGATGATCCGGATGATGGAAAAAGGCGGCTATGATCGCCCTTATGCTGGTGCGCTTACCATTGCGAGCGCTGTGGTCGGGCCGATTATTCCGCCCTCAATCACCATGATCATCTACGCCATGCAGGATCAGCAGGTCTCAGTTGGCTCTTTGTTTATGGCGGGTGTTCTGCCGGGCGTTTTGATCACCTTTATGGTGCTCTTGGCCAACGCCTATGTCAGCCGCAAACGTGGCTATGTCAGTGGCGATGCCATGCCGACCCTGCTTGAGATCGGGCGGATCTTTGTGTTTGCGCTCCCGGCATTGTCCTTGATCTTGCTGATCGTGGGCGGCATTCGGTTTGGTATTTTTACCCCCACCGAAGCCTCTGTCATCGCGGTGTTTTACGCCTTGATCGTGGGCATGTTTGTCTACCGCTCGCTCAAACTTCGCGATTTGCCGGGCATTTTGCTGAAAGCAGCGATGACCTCTGGTGCAGTTCTGCTGATCCTTGGTGCCGCGCGCGCCTTTGCTTGGGTGCTGATCATCGAGGGCATTCCGCAGCAACTGGCCGGAACCATCATCAGCTGGGAGTTGTCGCCGATTGTCTTCCTGCTGGCGGTGAACCTGCTGTTATTGGCATTTGGGTTGTTTATGGACCCACTTCCCGGCGTCATGATCCTTGTGCCGATCCTTGCGCCCATTAGCTTTGCGCTGGGGATCGATCCGAACCACTTTGCCATTATCGTGATTGTGAACCTGACGCTGGGTCTGACCACGCCACCGGTCGGGAGCCTGATCTTTGTGGTCTCTTCGACGGTGCATCTGAAGCCATCAACATTGATCCGCGAATTGCCGCCCTTCTTTTTGGCTCTGGCGGCTGCGCTCTTGCTGATCACCTTTGTGCCGAGCCTGTCGACATGGCTCCCTGCGGTGAGCGGTTTCTAAGAGGATTCTTTGAAAAGCGCGCCCCGAGAGGCGCGCTTTTTGTTTTAGATAAAGACCAGCCCGGCTGCGATAATGAGGCCGGACAGGAGCAGATGCACCACGCAGAACCCCATGATGTCCTTGGCACGCAGACCTGCGATCCCAAGGATCGGCAGCGCCCAGAAAGGCTGCACCATATTGGTCCACGCATCACCCCATGCAACCGCCATGGCCGTGCGCGCGATATCCGCACCCAGAGCTTCGGCAGCGGGTAGGATCACAGGGGCCTGCACAGCCCATTGTCCGCCGCCTGAAGGGACGAAGAAATTGACGATCCCGGCGGAAATGAACGACCAGAACGGTAGCGACGTTGCGCTTGCAAGACCGACGAGAGCTTCAGAGATGCTTGCCGCCAGTCCCGATTGCACCATGATTGCCATGATCCCGGCATAGAATGGGAACTGGATCACAATGCCCGCTCCGCCTTTTACCGCGTCAGTCAGGGCATTTAGCAGGTTTCGGGGGCTTCCGTGCAGGATGGTGGCCACCGTCAGGAATAAGAAGTTGATCACATTGAGCGACAGACCATTGCCTGCTGCAAAATACTGGATCAGCCACGCGGCACCTGCCGCACCGATCAACAAAGACAGCACAAAGCTGTTTTCAATCCGGTCTGCCGGTGTCGATACGCCGCTTTTTTCCGGAGTGCTGTCTTCTAGGAGCGCAGGGTCAATATAGACCGCTTCATCCTCGCGCGGCAGCATGGCCCGGTTGACCAGCGGGATTGCGATAAACAATGCCGCTACGATCACGAGGTTATAGACGGAAAAGATCGTCTGCGAAGTCGGGATGACCCCAGTGATATCGGCAAACGGGTGACCGTCGGTTGCGATGGACAATGGGATCGAGCCCGCTAGCCCGCCGTGCCATACGATAAACCCGGAATAGGCCGAGGCGACCAGTAGGCGGTAATCCACGCGGATCGTACGGGCCAGCTCGCGTGCAAACAACGCACCCACAACAAGCCCAAAGCCCCAGTTGATCCATGATGCGGCAAGCGACACAAAGCTCACCAACAGAATGGCACCCCCGGCACTGCTGGCAAGGCTCGCGAGTGCGGTCAGGCCTCGTCGTACCAGCGGAGTGGAGGCCATCATGTAGCCCGTGACAAGCACCAGCAACATTTGCATGGAAAAGGTCAGCAACGACCAAAACCCATCGCCCCAGATCGTCACAACTTCGAGCGGGCCAGTGCCTTGCGTCAAGACGGCGGCAAGGCCCGCGATCAGGGTGAGCACCAGAACAAAAACAAACGGGTCAGGCAGATACCGGTCAATGAGACGCACCATTGGCCGGGATAGGAAGTTCAACATGGAGTTCTCCTCTCCCCAGTTTCAATTGGCCGCTTTGTAGCGGTTCCAACTGGAGGGAAAAGAGGAAAGCTACACTATTGTTGTAAAAGAAATATTCCTGCGCCTGCGGGTGGTTGAGTGTGTGTTTTTATCTGGCCCATGGGCGGTCTACCTAACCATAAAACGGCCATGGTCCGGGGTGGTTTCCGATGGGGAGCGTATCGCTCACAAGTCCGCCATCCGCGCCGCGCCAATTGTATATCGTGATGTTGCCCGGCTCTAATACGAGACTGTTGGTGGTGTCTTCACGCTGGTCCAGATGCACCGCATGGCAAGGCGCAGGCGCAACCTGATGCAGGATGCCGCTCACCAGTGCCGACATGGCACGATGTAGGTGACCCGATATTATTTGCGCGGGACCAGAGTGGTTTTGCAGCAGCTCCAGCACCGCCTGCCCGTTATGCAGATTATTGCGATCCATCTCAACCATGCCTGAGCGTATCCATGGGTGATGGGTGGCGACGACAATCGGTTTATCCCCCAACTCAGACAGGGTGCGCTCAAGAAACAAAAGCCCGTCATCGCAAACCAGACCGTAGGGCGCGCCTTCGACCAGCGTATCAAGCCCGATCATCGAAAAGGGGCCAAAGTCGTGGTGCCATTGGATCGGACCAGAGCCGGGCATCCAGTCTTCATCGGCAAAGGCTGCACGCATCGCCTCGCGCAGGTCGTGATTGCCGGGGATCGCCCGCAACGGCACCTTAAGCGGCGAGAGCAACTGGCGCAGACGGGTGTATTCATCGGCGCTGCCGTGATCCGTCAGATCTCCGGTCAGAACCACACAGTCAACCGGATCCAGCAGTGGCAGCCGTGCATTTATGGTCTCGACCGCACAGACAAGCGCGGCGGCGGTATCTGAACGGCCATATGCGAGGCTGCCCTCAGAGACGATATGCGTGTCGGTGAGTTGAATGAATGAAGTCATGTTTAAGCTTTACGAATGAGGAAGGCAGATCAGCGCATCGGGCGCGATGGACAGGCGTAAATTATCGCCAATAGCAGGAGCGGAAGCGCCATGATGCAGTGCAAACATGCGTTGCCCCGTGAGGCCGGTGAGGCCCAGTCGGTAGTGCGTGCCAAGGAAGGTGACGGTCTCCACCTTCGCCTCTAACGGTCCTGTCGGGTCGGCACGCAAGTCTTCGGCGCGCACATAAACCGAGCCACTGCCTGCATGATCCGGGAGCGGCAGCTCACCACCTTCCAGACACAGGGTTTGCTGTCTGATTTCACCAGAAAGTGGCATCGCGTGCCCTACGAATTCCGCGACAAAGGCAGATTGAGGGTTACGATAAAGCTCCTCTGGTGTGCCGATCTGGCGGATTTTTCCGCCTTCCATCACCGCGACGCGATCAGCGATAGCAAGGGCCTCGTCCTGATCGTGCGTGACAAAAATCACCGTGGTGCCAAACTGGCGCAGCAAGGCCGCCAACTCGTCGCGCAACTCCAGCCGCAAGGCCGCATCAAGCGCGGACAGGGGTTCGTCCAGCAGCATCAGACGTGGGCGCGGTGCGAAGGCACGGGCGAGGGCGACCCGCTGTCGCTGCCCGCCGGACAGGGCGGTGATCGCGCGGTTTGCGTAGGGCTCCAGACGACACAGGGCGATCACCTCGTCCACACGGCTCTGGATCTCGGCGCGCGGCAGACGCTGCATCTTTAGCCCGTAGCCAATATTGTCGCGCACGGACATATTGGGAAACAGCGCATAGGATTGGAACACCATACCGACGTTGCGCTTTTCAACGGGGAGGCGGGTGACATCCTCGTCGCCAAATCGGATGTTCGCACCATTATCCGGCACCTCAAGCCCGGCAATCAGCCGCAACAGGGTGGTCTTACCGCAGCCCGAGGGGCCAAGGAGCGAAATGATCTCGCCGGGATTGATCTCCAGATCGGTTGGGTTCAGGGCGCGGGTGCCATCACCATAGGTTTTGGCAACAGACGAAAGAGACAGGGTCATGACAGTATCCTTTGGGCACGGGCGGAGGCCCATTGCATGGCCATTAGAAGCGGGACGATCATCACAAAGAAAACCAGCGTATAGGCAGAAGCGATCTCCAGCCGCATGGAGGCGTAAGAATCCGCAAGCCCGACCGGCAGGGTTTTCAGCAGTGGCGTGTGCAGCATCCATGTAAGATTGAATTCACCAATGGAGAGCGTCACCACCGTAAGGCTCCCGGCGAGAATGCCGGGCAGGGCATTGGGGACGACGATATCGACAAACCGACGCGCTGGCCCTGCACCAAGTGAGGCTGCACCTTCTTCGAGCGTTTTCAGGTCGATGGCCGCAAGCACCGCCTGCACCGCCCGCACCAGGAAGGGTAGGGTGTAGAGCACATGCCCCACGAGGATGAAACTCCAGTGAGCGCGAAACCCCTGCTGGGAGCCATAAAGCTGCAACAACGCCAGCGCCAGCGCGAGGCCCGGAATGGCCAGCGGCAGGGAGATGAACTCCTCAAGAACCCGCGACAGACGACCGGGGTTTCGGGCCAGCGCATAGGCTGCAGGCACGCCCAGAATGAGCGTCACCGCAAGACAGGCAATCGCCAGCCAGATGGAGAGGAAAATACTATCTGCATAGAGCGTCCAGACTTCGATCACCCATTTGAGGGTCAATCCGGAGGAGATGCCGCGGAAATAGTTGGCGGTGATACCTGCCAACACGGATTGCAAGGTTGGCACCAGCAAAAAGGCGCAGGCCAGCAGTGTGACCAGCATTGATAACAGTTTTGGAAGTCTCATCATCTTTTATCCTCCCGCTGCGACGGTGCCGCCTGAGAGGCTGCGTGCGATCAGCAGGACGCCCCATGTGACGACGCCCAATGCGATGGAGAGCGCCGAGGCCATGGCGAAATTGGCCGAGAGCGTGAACTCCGTGTAGATCACCATTGGCAGCACATCGATGTCGGTGGCCAAGGTGAATGCCGTGCCAAACGCCCCCATGGCGGTGGCAAATGCGATTGCCCCTGCCGCAACCATTGCTGGACGCAGGGCCGGGAGCAGCACGTCCCACAGCACCCGATATGCAGGTGCGCCAAGACTGCGCGCCGCTTCTTCCAGCGCCGGGTCGATCTTTTCCGCTGCGGCCATCACCGTAAGCAACACCCGAGGGATGGAGAAATAGAGATAGCCCAGAAACAACCCAAAGGTGGAATAGGCAAAAACAACATGGCCGGGGGTAATCTGGTTCACCAACCCCTGACGCCCGCCCAAGAGAATGATCATAAAACCAACCACCACACCGGGAAACGCGAGGGGCAGTGTTAGAATCGACAAGAGGGCACTGCGTCCCCAGAACCGATTGCGGGTCAGAAAAAGCCCCGCAGTGGTGGAGACTGCCAAGGCGGCGACAGTCACAGCGCCCGAGACCAGAAGGGTCTGCAGAAGGGCAGCCAGATAACGCGGGGTTTGCAACATACGGATATAGACGCTCCAGCCGTCCGCGCTCTCAGAGGACGACAGCACGAGGCGCACCAAAGGCAACGCCAGAAACGCGAGCGAGAATATCAGCAGTGGGAGAAGGCATAAGACGCCAAAGGAACGGGCCGTCACGGGAGTCTCTTTCAATAGATCCGAGAGCGCGCAAGGTCGCGCGCTCTCGGAAATGGAGTTATTTCACTTCGTTCAGGTAGCGTTCGCCAAAACCGGCCTGCGCTTTTTCCATTTCGGCATAGTCCACAGCCTGTGCGCGCTCATAGTCGCTTGCGGGCAGGAACTTCTCGGCCACCTCGGCAGGCAGTTCCACCGGACGGGAGGGCTGCAGATAGGCATTGGTCCAGATCGCCTGACCCTTGTCGGACAGGATGAAGTCCAGAACTTTCTTGCCGGTTTCGCTGTGCGGTGCATTGGCAACAAGGCTCATGACGTAAGGGACGCGCACGGACCCTTCGCAGGGCAGGACGAATTCAAAGTTGCCGTCCTCTTCATATTTTGCGCGATATGCGTTGAAGTCGTAGTCAAAGAGGATCGGGATTTCGCCGGAAACCACGCGCGCAAAGGAGGTCTGCTTGGGCACGATCGGTGAGTTCTCAGCCAATTCAGAGAAGTATTGGATCGCCGGGTCAAAGTTCTGAAGATCGCCGCCAAAAGCAAGGTTGGCAGCCACCGCACCCGCATAGCCGACAAACGCCGAGGACGGATCGAGATAGCCCACCATACCCTGATATTCGGGCTTTTTCAGATCGGCAAAACACTGCGGCACTGGCGCTCCGCCAAGGGCATCGACATTCACAAAGAACCCGATGGTGCCGTAATGAACCGCAAACCACTTCCCTTCTGGATCTTTCAGCCCTTCGGGGATTTCGTCAAAACCCTCAGGCTTATAGGCCTCGACCAGCCCTTCTTTGCCCGCCTTGATGCCGGTGGTGACACCATAATAGGCAACATCCGCGACCGGGTTTTCCTTTTCAGCCACCAGTTGTGCAAAGGTCTGACCGGAGTTTTTATTGTCATGCGGGAGGCTGACGCCGATTTCAGTCTCGATGGCTTCCAGCATAGAGGCCCAGTCTGCCCACTGCGGCGGGCAGTTGTAGCAGATGGCATCTTCGGCCTGCGCAGAAGTTGCAAATGTGGTTGTAAGCGGCGCTGCAAGAGCGGTTGCAGCCAGACCCGCAAGAGCGATATGTTTCATGGGTTCATCCTTGTTTGACGTTGGACGTGAACGGGGGAACAGACGGCGACTGGGCAGCACCCCGGTCGTCGTCAGGGCTTTTCGTGCGGGGCGTGGACAAGGTTGCCCCAACACGGAAAGTAAAGGGCAGGGGCGTGAGCTCAGCCATTTCGCCTCCCTGCAATCCATCCAAAAGCGTTTGCGCAGCCTGACGGCCCATCGCCTCTGGTGTGGTTTCAATGGTCGCAAGCGGACGATCTAAAAGCCGCCCCACCTCAATGCCGTCAAACCCCACCACAGAAAGATCCTGCGGCACGTGCCAGCCCATGAGGTTTGCGGCCTTTTGCACCGCGATGGCGAGAAAATCATTCGACGCAAAGATCGCGGTCAGTTCGGGGTGCTCGCACAGACGTTGCGCAAGGATGCTTGGGGTATTGGCCTCGGTTTCAGTAATTTCAATGAGTTCTGGTGCAGGCAGGTTCTGCGACGCGCATTCTGCACGAAACCCGTCAAAACGATTGCGCGAGCGATCCGAGGTTGCAAATCGAAGCGCCAAAAACCCTGTGCGCTGGTGGCCATATCGTGCAAATCGACGTGCAACCTCCGCGGCGGCCTCGGCGTTGGACACATGCGCGCTTGGCCAGCCGGGCAGGGGGTCGTGAAACATCAGACATGTGGGGACATTTCGACCCAGCGCCATGTTCAGCGCTGAGCTGTCTTGCGGGTCCACCATGGTCACCAGCAACCCGTCGACATCTTTGGCCAATAGCGTAGAGAGGATCTCGTTGTCGGTTTCACCGTCATAATTGGAGCTGGCCACCAGCAGCTGATAGCCCTCTTTGCGCAGTTCTTCCTGTGCGCCTTGTACCGCTTCGGCAAAAACCGGATTGGCAAGCGACGGGATCAGGCACCCCACCGTCATACTCTTACGGCTTTGCAAAGCGCGACCGGTCGCTGAAAACGCAAATCCAAGATCGCGCGCGGCTTGCTCAACCCGTTCGCGAGTCTCTGAGCTGGCCGAGCCAGATTTATTCAGAACACGGCTTGCTGTAGCGACACCGCACCCTGCCGCACGGGCGACATCCTTGATGGTGATGCGGGTTTTGTTAGCCATGCAAAAAAGTCTCGATTCGTGGCTTGGAAACGTTTCCATTTGCTGTTTAGGGTGTTTTTAGCACAGTTTTGTGACGTTCTGCGCAAAAAAGTGACAAAGCAAAGCGGCGCTTTGCACAAGACGCCGCTTAAGCGTGGCTCCATTGACAAATGCACGACCAGCCCCTAGCTCAACTTCATTCTCAGGGCGGGGTGAAATTCCCCACCGGCGGTTACAGCCCGCGAGCGCCATCCCGATGGGGTGGGTCAGCAGATCCGGTGGAATTCCGGGGCCGACGGTCATAGTCCGGATGGGAGAGAATGTACTGCGCGTACCGATGGGTGCGGGTGGTCTTTTGCGCTCTGGGATTCTGTCATGTTGAAAGGATCAAGAGCTATGACAAAATCCCCAAAATTCGCCTTCATCAAGGCACAATGGCATGCCGACATCGTGGATCAGGCGCTGGTTGGTTTTCAGCAACGGCTGGCCGAACTTGGTCTTGACGCGAGTGTGGATGTCTTCGACGTCCCCGGTGCGTTTGAGATGCCATTGCTGGCTCAAAAACTCGCGGCCACTGGCGATTACGACGCTGTTGCAGCGGCAGCTTTGGTGGTCGACGGCGGGCTTTACCGTCATGATTTTGTGGCCCAGGCCGTTGTTTCCGGTTTGATGGATGCAGGGCTCAAAACGGGTGTGCCGGTCCTATCCGTATCGCTCACCCCACATCACTTCCAACCCAGCGAAGAGCATCACGCCTTCTTCCTTGATCACTTCGTGAAAAAAGGGCGCGAGGCAGCAGACGCTGCTGCGCGTGTCACCGAGCTGTATCGCGAGCTTGTTCCTGCGCTGACCGCTGCGGCGTAATTTGGCAGCGCCGCGCGTTCTGCGCGGCGCGCACATTTGATGAAACTGTCAGTTGGCCAGTGCGCGCTTGAGCGCCTCATACGAGGCCTTTGGTGTGCGCGTCAGCGTGTCGAAATCCACATGCACCAAGCCAAAGCGTTTCTCATACCCCAACGCCCATTCGTAGTTGTCGAGGAGTGACCACAGGAAATACCCCTCAACCGGTACGCCCTCCGAAATGGCCCGGCGGACACGCGCCAAATGCGCCTCCACATAGGCAATACGCGCTTCGTCATGGACGGCACCATCCCTCAATACATCCGGGTTCGCCATGCCATTTTCGGTCACAATCAGGGGAAGGTCGCCGGTGTATTCCTGCGCGGTGCGCGTCAAAAAGCGATAGAGCCCGTCTGGGTAAATTTCCCAACCCATTTGGGTTTTCGGGAATGGCCCATCCAATTCGGCGTAATGCGGCCACGGGCCTGCATCCGGTCCGATCACCTTGCGTGTGTAGTAATTCAGCCCGCACCAGTCGACCGGCTGGGTAATGGTTTCAAAGTCATCCTGCCAGCCTTTGGGGAGGTGGGGTTCCAGCCCTTTCAAGGCGGCCTGCGGATATGCGCCCTTGAACGCACCGCCGAGGAAAAAACGATTGTAGATCGCATCATAGGTCTCAGCTGCAGCAAGGGCTTCTGGACTCTGATCCACAGGTTCTGCCCATTCAAAATTGAACACCGCGCCAAGATTGGACATGCCGAGGCCGCGCATCACCTCGATGGCGCGACCGTGGGCAAGCAGCACATGATGCATGGCACGCGCAGTTGCGCGAATGTCGCGAAGACCGGGCGCATGGTGGCCGAGGAAATGCGACAACCACCCCACACACCACGGTTCATTGATCGGCGCGACAGAATACATCCGGTCGCCGATCCGGGACATGATCACATGTGTGAACTCGGCGAACCAATTGCCAATCTCCCGGTTGCGCCAGCCCCCAAGATCGGCAAGCGGCTGGGGGAGCTCCCAGTGGTAAAGAGTTGCGCAGGGTTTAAGGCCCCGCTCCAGCATCGCGTCCGTCAATCGGTCGTAAAAATCGAGCCCTTCGGCGTTGGGGCTGCCGATACCGTCAGGCAGCACACGCGCCCAACTGGTCGAGAACCGATAGCAGTCAAACCCGGCGGCTGCCGCGAGATCTAGGTCCTCCTCAAAACGGTGGTAGTGATCGCAGGCCAGCGCGCCGTTTTCGGCCCGCACTACATTGCCGGGCGTCGCTGCGAAACTGTCCCAATGCGTAAGTCCGGCACCGCCAAATTGATGTCCTTCGATCTGATAGGACGACGTCGCACAGCCAAACAAAAAGCCGTCGGGGAAATCACTGCGGGTGAAGTTAAAGTCGTACATGTCTTTATGTCCTGTGGGGGGCAGGCCCGGTGGAGCGGCCAACGGTCAGTTCGGCCTCTAGGAGTTCGGTCAAAGGGGAAGCACAGGGCGCTTCGATCTGAGAAATCAGCAGCTTGGCCAGTCTGCGCCCGGCATCCCGCACAGAGGATCGCGTGGCGGTGAAAACTGGCACCTCAGCCCCGTTTCGCAGGTAGGACAGATCGTCGTCATGGGTGATCACAGAGACATCACGTCCCATTACCAACCCGAGTTCTTCGATCGCGCGGCGCACGCCAAAGGCTGCGATGATTGACGACACAAGATATGCCGTCGGTGGTGTTTCCAGACCTTGCGTGCGTCGAACCGTGTCGTAGCCGTAAACTTCTGTCATCTCGCCCGCAAACATCAGGGCCGGGTCCGGAGCAATGTCGCGCGCTTGCAGTGCGGCGGCGTATCCTTCGCGACGGCGGAAGGCGAAATCCATGCTCTCCTGACCATTGACAAGACAGATGCGGTGGTGGCCCAGGTCCAACAGAAAATCCGTTGCGCGCCGAAAGGCGCTGGTATTGTTAACATCCAACCAACTGTAAGGCGCCGTGACATCGGTCGCGCGCCCATGCACCGCGAAAGGCAGGCCGATCTCCTGCAGCATGGTGATCCGGCTGTCTTGCATTTTGGGGGCGTGCAAGACGATGCCGTCGACGTTTCGTTTGGCGAACATCTCGTGATAGGCGCGCGACTGGTCCTCATCCGCGACCAGTGACAGCACCATGTCGTAACCTGCCTGGCTGTAGCTCTCGCCCGCGCCGGCAATAAAATCCCCGAAAATCGGGTTCATCATCTCGTGCTGGGTCGAAAGGGGAATCACATGCCCGATGGCCATAGCGCGCCCCGTCGCCAGTGCTTTGGCGCGCGTATTGGGGCGATAATTGTGTTCATCGGCGACCTGCATCACCCGTCTGCGGGTGGCCTCACTTACCTCCGGATAGCCGTTCAAGGCTCGGCTTACCGTGGTCTGTGACAAGCCAAGAAGAGCTGAAAGTTCTTTGAGGTTCATGAGGTTTTGCCTCCAAAGCGCTTTAAATGTGTTGCCAAATGCAGAGTTTGTAGCCTGAGACCTGTCCTACTTTATGACTATGAGTATGGCGCTAGTTCAAGTGTTAATGTTGTTCTTTTCTGAGAGAAATGTTGACAGGAGGGTTCGAATCCGAAAGTTTGAAACCAATCAAAGCGCTTTGAATCATTTGGATTGAGCACAGCTAGAGCTGGAATGGTCAGCGAGCAATCAACCCAGGCGGTCGCGCGGTGAGGATAGGGAGGAGAACCAATGAAACGAGTATTGATGTCGGCTGCAGCCGTCACGGCGCTGATGGCGGGAACGGCCACTGCCCAGGATCTGATTTTTCCGGTCGGCGAGGGCGCCTTTAACTGGGACAGCTACGCTGAGTTGGAAAAGATCGACCTCAACGGAGAGCAGGTCACGGTCTTTGGCCCATGGCTCGGGCCGGATCAGGAATTGGTCGAGAACGTACTGGCGTACTTCGCCGCCGCGACCGGCGCGGATGTGCGCTATGCAGGTTCTGACAGTTTCGAGCAGCAAATCGTGGTGGACGCCGAGGCAGGATCTGCCCCCAATGTTGCCGTCTTCCCGCAGCCGGGCCTTGTGTCGGATATGGCCAAACGTGGCTTTGTCACGCCACTCGGGGATGAGACCGCAAATTGGGTGCGCGACAATTACGCGGCCGGGCAGTCGTGGGTTGATCTGGGGACCTTCTCCGGCCCGGACGGCAATGACGGTCTCTTTGGCCTGTTCTACAAGGTCGATGTAAAATCACTGGTCTGGTACAACCCTGAAAATTTTGAAGATTTCGGCTATGATGTGCCGCAATCCATGGAGGATTTGAAGGCCCTGACCGAGCAGATGGTTGCCGATGGCAATACCCCATGGTGCATCGGCTTGGGGTCCGGTGGGGCGACGGGATGGCCGGCGACCGATTGGGTCGAGGACATGATGCTGCGCACGCAGGAACCCGCTGTCTACGACAAATGGGTATCCAACGAGATCAAGTTCGACGACCCGGCAGTGGTTGGTGCGATTGAGGAATTTGGCTGGTTTGCCCGCAACGACGATTTCGTCTCTGGCGGGGCAGGGGCCGTGGCCTCGACCGATTTTCGCGACAGCCCCAAAGGCCTGTTTTCAAGCCCGCCGCAATGCATGATGCACCGTCAGGCTTCCTTCATTCCGGCCTTCTTCCCGGAGGGCTCCGAAATGGGGTTGGACGCGGATTTCTTCTACTTCCCCGCCTATGAGGGCAAGGAACTTGGCAACCCGGTTCTGGGCGCTGGCACCATCTGGTCGATTACGAATGACAGCACCGGTGCTCAGGCGCTGATGGAGTTCTTGAAATCTCCGATCGCGCATGAGGTCTGGATGGCACAGCAGGGTTTCTTGACCCCGCTCAAGAGCGTCAACACGGACCTCTATGCCACCGACACGCTCAAGAAAATGGGCGAGATCCTTCTCTCTGCTGACACCTTCCGTTTTGATGCATCCGACCTGATGCCGGGGGGGGTGGGTGCAGGCTCCTTCTGGACCGGTATGGTCGATTATGCAGGTGGCAAACCCGCAGCAGAAGTCGCGGCTGAGATCCAGTCTTCCTGGGACGCGCTCAAGTAAATTCGCGCCTCTCCCGCAGGGCCGCCCGGATCGGTGGCCCTGCCCCTTGCCGGTGGTGTGCCTTGCCTAAATCAGGCGTCCTCGGCATCCATGCTTTCTTCAGGAGCCAGTCATGCATCCAGCCATTCAGGGGCTGCTGACCATCGCTTTCGGTGTCGGGGGCTGTGTCGGCTATTTCTACCTCTCGAATATCATCCTCGACACGTTCATTTTTCCAGCCCGTGGCAAGGACATCGCCAAGAACATTCGCCGGGCCAACATGGTGCGCCCGTGGCTCTTCCTGCTGCCCGCTCTGCTCGCGCTCGGGCTCTATCTTGCCTATCCGGTGGTCGAGACCATGCGTCTGTCGCTGACAGAGCGCGTGCCGGGTGGTGGCTCGGAATTTGTGGGGCTTGAGAACTATAAGCAGATGCTGGCAGAGGCGAAATTCTGGGAAGCACTGCAGAACAATTTCCTCTGGCTATTGGTGGTGCCTGCGGCCTCTACCGCTTTTGGTTTGTTGGCCGCGCAGCTCACGGATCGCCTCGCGTGGGGCAATATCGCCAAATCTTTGATCTTTATGCCGATGGCAATTTCCTTTGTCGGAGCGGCGGTGATCTGGAAGCTGGTTTATGATGCCCGTCCGCCGGGCACAGAACAGATTGGTATTCTGAACGCGGTCTATATCTGGCTGGGCGGGGTGGAGCCGCAGCAATGGCTGACCATTCCCTTCTGGAACAACTTTTTTTTGATGATGGTTCTGGTGTGGATTCAGACCGGCTTTGCCATGGTGATCCTATCGGCGGCCCTGCGTGGCATTCCCGAAGAAACCGTTGAGGCTGCCATTGTCGATGGAGCCGGGCCATTTCAGATCTTTTTTAAGATCAAGGTACCGCAAATCATGGGCACCATCGTGGTGGTCTGGACGACGATCACCATCGTGGTGCTGAAGGTCTTTGACATCGTGTTTGCACTGACCAATGGCCAGTGGGAGACGCAGGTTTTGGCCAACTACATGTATGACAAGCTGTTTCGCGCCAATGACTGGGGCGTGGGTTCGGCCTCGGCGATGGTGATTATGCTCTTGGTGATGCCGATCCTTGTCTGGAACGTCTACAACGCGCGCCGCGAAATGCGCTGAGGGGAATGGGGTCATGAGTGCAATTGCTGGACAAAAACCGGGCCTGATCTGGGCGCTGCGTCTCTCTGTTGTCGTGCTGGTGGGGCTATGGCTGTTTCCGACGCTTGGTCTCTTGGTGTCGTCTTTCCGGACAGGCGATCAGATCGCCACATCCGGCTGGTGGAAAGCGCTGTTTCCGACGGAGCAGAACCAGACTTTACGCACCGCAGCACCGGACACGCAGGCTCAGGTGGGCGACCTTTGGGTGATCGAGGGCAACCTATTTGAGGAAGCCACCTCTGCCGAGATTTCAGTCTGGGGGACCAACGCCCGCGAGATCGATGCCTATGTCGCGGGCGACACTGCGACTTTGCGCGGCGGCGAGGAGCTGACGGTTGAGGCGGATGGCAGCTACCGGTTGACCTCAGCAAGCCAAATAGAGGGGCGTCGGGGCGCACGCGTGTTCGTAACCGCTGTTGTGCCACCAGAGTTCACAGTTGAGAACTATGAGACGATCCTTATTTCCGGCGGCTCGACTGACAATATGGCGCGGGCTTTCTTCAATACGCTCACCGTGACCATCCCGGCGACGATCATTCCGATCCTTGTGGCGGCTTTTGCGGCCTATGCCCTTGCGTGGATGGAGTTTCCGGGTCGCGCGCTGTTGATTGCAGCCATCGTGGGGCTTCTGGTGGTGCCGCTGCAGCTGGCGCTGATCCCGCTCTTGAAGTTTCACAACGAGATCGGCATTGGCAAAGGCTATGTTGGCGTTTGGATGGCGCACACCGGGTTCGGCTTGCCGCTCGCGATCTACTTGTTGCGTAACTACATGGTTGGCATTCCGCGTGACATTATTGAGAACGCGCGGGTGGACGGGGCGACAGATTTCCAGATTTTCACCCGGATTATTCTGCCGCTCTCCTTTCCTGCGCTGGCCTCCTTCGCCATCTTTCAGTTCCTCTGGACATGGAATGACCTGCTGGTTGCCATGGTATTCCTGATCGATGCCACCGGCGAAACCACAGTGATGACGAAACAGATCGTGGAGCTTCTGGGCACCCGCGGCGGCAATTGGGAGATCCTTGCGACCTCCGCTTTTGTCTCGATCGCGGTGCCGCTTGGCGTGTTCTTTGCCATGCAAAAATACCTCGTGCGGGGGCTTCTGGCCGGGTCGGTCAAATGATCGCCTGCACTCTTACTCTTACCCTCTGATGACGGATCTCAAGACATGAACGCTCAGACCTCTATCAATCCCGCTTCTGTGCTGGCCCATGACCCTGACTGGTGGCGTGGGGCGGTGATCTATCAGATCTATCCACGCAGCTATCAAGACAGCAATGGCGATGGCATCGGCGATCTGCCGGGCATCACCTCGCGGCTCGAGCATATTGCCTCGCTTGGGGTGGACGCGATCTGGATTTCGCCTTTTTTCACCTCGCCAATGAAGGATTACGGTTATGACGTGAGCGACTATTGCGACGTCGATCCGATGTTCGGCAATCTCGCGAACTTTGATGCGTTGGTGGCCAAGGCGCATGATCTGGGTCTGCGGGTGATGATCGATTTGGTGCTCTCGCATAGCTCAGACCAGCATCCGTGGTTTGCAGAAAGCCGCCAAAGCCGCGACAATCCCAAGGCGGATTGGTACGTCTGGGCCGATCCACAGGCTGATGGCACGCCCCCCAACAACTGGTTGTCGATCTTTGGCGGTCCCGCATGGCACTGGGACGCACGGCGTGAACAGTATTACCTGCATAATTTCCTCGTCTCGCAGCCGGATTTGAACTTCCATTGTGCGGCGGTACAGGACGCATTGCTGGACGCCACCCGCTTTTGGTTGGAGCGCGGAGTGGATGGATTCCGACTTGATACGATCAATTTTTATATGCATGACAAAGAGTTACGCTCCAATCCAGCTCTGCCTAAGGATCAGCGCAACTCCAATATCGCCCCCTCGGTGAACCCCTATAACCACCAAGAGCACCTCTATTCCAAGAACCAGCCAGAGAACCTCGAATTTCTGGCCCGGTTCCGGGCACTGCTGGATGAATACCCGGCGAAAACCGCCGTGGGCGAGGTGGGTGACGCGCAGCGCGGTCTGGAGATCCTTGGTCAGTACACCGCCGGCAATACGGGCGTTCACATGTGCTATGCCTTTGAATTTCTGGCCAAAGACCCGCTCACTGCTGCGCGCGTGGCCGAGGTTTTTGCAAAAGTTGATGACGTTGCCGCAGACGGTTGGGCCTGTTGGGCGTTCTCAAATCATGATGTCCAACGTCATGTCAGCCGTTGGAACCTCTCTGAGGCCGCCTTGCGCCTGCACGCGACGCTGATCATGTGCCTGCGTGGTTCGGTCTGTATTTATCAGGGTGAGGAGTTGGGGCTGCCGGAGGCCGAAGTGGCTTTCGAAGACCTGCAAGACCCCTATGGCATTGAGTTCTGGCCGGAATTCAAAGGTCGAGATGGCTGCCGGACGCCGATGGTCTGGACCAATGATAATACCTACGGCGGCTTTTCCGAGACGCGCCCGTGGCTGCCTGTCAGCCTCGAGCATGGTGCATTGGCGGTGGCGGAGCAGGAAGCAAACCCGGATGCCTTGCTGCATCACTATCGCCGGGTGATCGCCCTACGCCGGGCGCATGCTGCGCTCTCACGCGGATCTCACGACGCGGTTGCCGCATCGGGAACGGTGATCAGTTTTACGCGCAGCGCGGAGGGTGAGAACATATTCTGTGCCTTTAATCTCAGCGACCAAGACGCAGAGATCACGCTTCCCGCAGGTGCGTGGGACCAGCTTGGCGCAGAAATCGGCACGGCAGCCATAGGTCGGGCTCAGGTTAAACTGGCCCCTTGGCAAGCCTGCCTCGCGCGGCGCGCATAATTGTCTCTGGGAGGAAACCATGGCGAATTTGAAACTGACCGGAGTGGAGAAAACCTACGCCGGTGCGGTGAATGTCCTGAAGGATATCAACCTCGACATCAAACAGGGCGAGTTGATCGTGTTTGTGGGGCCATCTGGCTGTGGCAAGTCCACACTGCTGCGCATGATCGCGGGGCTTGAGCGGATCACCGGTGGCACCCTTGAGATTGACGGGGGCGTGATGAATGATATCCCGCCCGCGCAACGTGGCATCGCCATGGTGTTCCAGAGTTACGCGCTTTATCCGCATATGACGGTGCGCGACAATATGGGCTTTGCCCTTAAAATTGCGGGACAGTCTGCGGCCGAGATCGATGCGGCGATTACGCGTGCGGCAAAAATCCTGCAACTCGAAGACTATCTCGACCGCTTGCCCAAGGCGCTCTCGGGTGGCCAGCGTCAGCGCGTCGCGATCGGCCGTGCCATTGTGCGCGATCCCAAAGTTTATTTGTTTGACGAACCTCTCTCAAATCTCGACGCAGCCCTGAGGGTCGCCACACGGATCGAGATTGCGCAGTTGAAAGAGGCAATGCCAGACAGCACGATGATCTATGTGACCCACGATCAAGTGGAAGCAATGACCCTTGCGTCCCGTATCGTGGTGCTGGCCAACAAAGGCATCGCCCAAGTCGGCACGCCGCTTGAACTCTATGAACGGCCAGAGAATGAATTTGTGGCGCAATTCATTGGGTCGCCTGCAATGAACCTGATCCCGGGCGAAGTGATTGGCACAGGTGAGTGGACCCGCATCCGATTGGAAAACGGTGAAGTGATCTCCTCTGCAATTGCGACCCGAGACAGCGACATGGGCCTAAAAGTGAATGTCGGCGTGCGACCCGAGGATTTGTTCGAAGGTGGAGAGGGGGGCGCCATGATTGACGCCAAGGTCAACATTGTGGAGGCGCTAGGTGAAGTGACTGTGCTCTACTTTGAAGCCGCACCGGGCCGTGATCCATCCGTGGCCAAACTGCCCGGCATTCACAATGGCCTACGCGGAACTCATGTGCGCCTCTACGCTACCCCAGACAAAGTGCATTTGTTTAGCAATGGGCAGTCCTTGCTCTATCGAGAAGGCTAAGCGCGCTCCGGGGTGAGAGGTTTCTTTGCGGTGTGATCCGGTGTTTCTTCTGCAATCACTGGCCACGTCAGGCGTGGCGGATCAGTTGCAATTAATGCAGGAGGTCGCGTCATTTTGGGGTTGCGCCCGTCGAGGGCCAGCTATAAACCCCGCCCTCAGTGGACCGATAGCTCAGCTGGATAGAGTACTTGACTACGAATCAAGGGGTCGGGGGTTCGAATCCTCCTCGGTCCGCCACTTCCCATTTTTTGAACGTCAGACGAAATTGACCTAGGCGTCATAAGCTGACCCAATTCACTGTTTTTGCCGTGTGGCTTGTTGCGTTGATCTGACCGTCCTTTTGGAAAATCAGGGCTGATTTGCAGGTTCAGACTTTGATGTCGCCTCTTCCGGCTGATCTGCCCGATGTTTCCAAAGGCGGGCGAACGCGGGAGGGGGCGAGGCAATGCTATTCGACCGGGTTGGTGCGGCCCGCAGGCGTAGCCGAGGACACGGCCCGGTCTAATCCGATTGCCCGAGGGGGAGGGCAGCGCCCTCTCCCTGACGGCCAGGGGCGTTTGGCTGGTCCAAATCCCGCTGGCCCACAAAACAGAAGCGGCGGGTCCATCAGCCCCGCCTCCATGTTGCGGTCATTCAATATTGAAAACTGAGTTCACAGGTTTGGGACTGAACCGCTAGTGCTGATACCCGCATCTATGACCGTAGCCAGCCCTTTTGAGACATTCGCACCAGGCCCAGCACGCACTTCGCTACAGACGCGAAATGTCGGGGGCGTTTTCCCTAAAGCGGCCCTTCGTCGGCCCCGGTGAACGCTCCCCAATGCTGCGACCAGTACAAGCGTCTGCGAAGCGCAGTTAGTGACCTTCCGTATTGAGGGCACCTTTGACTTGCCTTGTTTCCATCAAGACCGTTTCAAACCTGGCTTCTACCAGATGCCGATACAGCCATTGGGACAATGGCCCGGCCTCAAGCCCAATACAGGCTACATCGCCTTGCAGGGTTCGCAGAAATGCGATGAGATCATCGGGTTCACAAGCAGAAGTAGTCTCCTTGTGAACCTTCCCGCGGGAAGACAGAACACATATCGCGATGCTGTTCAGCGAGACGTCCAAACCAACGAAGAGTTCCATGGCCAAGCCCTTTCTCAGAAAAGAAACGCGCGGGAAGACCCGCCAGAGCTAACGACACAAGAACAGCAGCTGGTAAGCAATCTTCAATGCTGCGACCAACCGAAAGCCCCAATACAGCATCTTTGCAAAGTCTTGGTTGCGGCGAACTGGGCGGCGGTCCCACGCTGCACGAGCACCGATAGAAGCCGCCGTTCGCCGCGCCTGCAGCAGTCCAATACCTTCGATGGTCCACTGAGCGGACGTTACTGACTTTCTCTGCGGTTGCGCCAATGGCCGCTTTGCTTGCAGCGATCATCGAAAATGACTAAATAGAACGCAAACGTTCTGTGGAACAGTCACGTGCTATGAAACTCATATCGTTGTTGATTTTTTCCGTATTAGTTTCTGCCACTTCCGTATTTGCTCACTCTCCTTACTTTGGCCAACGCGAAAAGGTCGAGCTGCCAGAATTCGGAGAAGTCGAATTTGCCATCTTGTTCGGTGATGGCATCATCTTTGCTGATCCTTCGCAAGTCATCGTCTTTGATAGTGAGGGGCGCTTACTGGCAGCCACTCCCCTATCTGATGGGTTTATCATTCGATGTAACCGTTCAAATGATGGGCAATTTTGCAGCGCCTATGACGCTGTGCGCGGGTTGGTCTATCAGCCCGAACTTGGTCTGTGGGAGCGTGGACGAATTATTGTGGAAGATGGCAGGCCGTCAGGCGACGCATACCCCGAATACATCGACATATCTTATGGCTTTATTGAGCGACCCGCCACATTCGCAGAGAAGGTCTCATTTGAGGTTGCGGGTATCGCGCACGCTCCTGGCTCAACTCTTTTTGCTATCTTTTGGTGGTGTTTGGCGTTGGCACCAATGGCGCGTCTGTTCTGGCGTTGGCGGGCCAATGATTGGAAAATCAAGCCAGTGCGGTTCTCTGGAGTCCTTAAAGTTTTCTTGAGTGTTACTGCTTTTCTGGGAATGGCATTCCTCGCAGTTTTTTCTCTACTCTATGTTCCCTACTCAGTCTTGTTCTTCCTGTTTGTTTTTACATTAGGCGGAACGGTGGCGTTTGTGATCACTCGGACATGGGGCAAGCGGACGGCAAACCAGAGCCCATAGGAATCCTTGGCTTCATTGGTGGGCAAGGCCACATTTGGTTTGTCGCAAATTTGGCTAAACGCGATCTAGCAGACATTCGCTGCGTTGCAGAAGCGCAGAAGTTTGGGCTGGAAGCGGCCGTAGATAAGGGTTGCCGCAGAAAGATGCTGCCGGTGCGAAAAACCATGGTCTTTTTCCCGGAAGCGGACCCTGGGTAGGGCTAAGCTGCCTCAGTGATACTGCGGGTTGCACCGGGGCTAGCGGAGCGCAGAAAGCGGGATCTGTTAAGTCTCGGTCGTAGGCTGGGGGCGAGTGCGTGAACGGCGCATTCCGTATTGTACGCACTTCGCAGCGCACCTACCTTAAGGCAAGCAATTTGAGGGCGAGCATGGTGGAAGAAAAACGCGCAATTACGGTGGCCAAGATTTGGGAGGGAGACGCCCTCAACAGGTCCAAGGACGCTGAAATACTCAGGACCTTCACCATCGGGCATTTGAACCTGCGTAAAAATGCAGGTGAACCACGGACATACGTCCTTAACTTGGACGCTAACTGGGGCGCAGGTAAGTCGTTCTTCCTGAACCGTTTCAAGCAGCACCTTGAGGCGCACGGTCATATTTCGGTCTATGTGCGAGCGAGGTCGAAGAACTGCTCCCGGGCTCGATTTTTGAACAGTATGTTCGGGAACGCATCTGGGTCGGTCCACAGGATGATTAGTTTCGGGATCTGGACCTGACGAACCTACACCGCACCTGCCTGACGCTCGGAGGAGCGCTGTCAGGCCTCAAAGGTCAGATTTCGGAGGCCCTCCCGCTTGATGTCTCGAGATCCTTTTGTGATCTTGGGTTGAGAACACTCCTAAAGGGGAAGGAAGGCTATAAAGCCGCGCTTCTTGATATGCATCGGGCCAGCACGGCGGAGCGGCCGTAATACAGCGCTGATGTGGGACCTCTATATCACTGGCTACGCGGCGTGCAGACCCAGTCTTCGTTGGCGGAATTACTTCAGATAACTCGGCAACACATCTTTGATACGTACCCAATTCCGATGGACAAGGAGGTATTTGGTAGGACGCCTTCCACACAGAAGTGGCTGACGATGGAAGAGGCCAGAAAACGCTCGGGTTTCGGTGCTGTGTTTCTAAAACGGCTACTTGGTCACATTGATGGTGTTCCAGAGAAAGACGCGCTCCGGCGCACTGATGTGCACGTGGAAGAACTGGAGAAAGTCGCATCGTTTTGGGGCAGTTTGATTAACTTGAAAGATGCTGCTGCGCTCTTGGGCATTCTCCCGCAACAAGTTAAATCGCTTCAAAATCGCGGTGTACTTTCATCGATTAAAATTACGTCTTCCCTTCGATACCTGAAACGCACAGAAGTCACCGGCTCGCTTGATGCGCTTCAAAACATACCGAGTGAGCTGCCGGCTGCATCACTGGTACCGCTTCAAGAGTTCTGCCGGTCCAGAGGTGTGCATTTGGCGAGAGTGATTGATTTGTGGTCGCAAGGTAAGCTGGACGGTCAGGTTTGCCTGGGGTCGGGCGATGGGCTTCAAGCGCTTGAGGTAGACTGTAATGCTCTGTGCGAGAAAACGGCTCCCCAGCTTGATCGTGATCTCCAGTTACCAGAAGCTGCTAGGTATCTTCAGTCGAACATATCGTCGATACGGCGCCTGCGCGACCATGGCTTTTTGTGTCAGAAACTGAAGCGGAACCCAGACACGAACCACATGAAGTGCTATATTTCTGAAGATAGCATTCGAAAATTCGAAAACACTTATATTACACTCGGGCAAATGGCGTCTCGTCTGAAGGTAGCGTCCATTCATTTGGCAAGGAAACTGGATCGCGATGGTGTTCAACCCCTCGCGTGCGGCGATCAAATGGTGCGTGCTTACAGTAGAAAGGTCGTGGGTTGGGCTGACGATGCCGACCACAGGTCTCGGTCCCGAGTATTTGAGGGGGTGTTCAATGACTGACTTAAGTGATTTCGAACTTGGACAAGACCTCATAGCTCAGAGAGATCTGTTGATGCAGGCCTATGACAGCGCAGACGATGAGCGTATCGAAGCGGCGCTCACACGTGTCGTGAGCGTTCGCCGCATGAAAAAGAACGGGACGCTGGATTGGCAGAAGCCAAGCCTCGAGCGATAGGGGGCAGCTGATCTTCGAGACTTCGCGAGAATGAGGCTCCCTACGCCCGATGCGGAGGGTTTTAAGCCAATGAATGGGGCTCTATTCAAGGTGCAGTTCGGGATGCGTATAGCTCTCGGTGCTTGGACAGGTCGGTTCCACAGAGTGTTGCGGACCACTCCTCAATCAGGTTGCAGTTGGTGGGTGCATAAACAATGTTGAACCCAAAGCAAAAATCCCCACCGCTGAGAGCGGATAGCGTTGCAAAACTTGGGCGGACTCAAAACCGCCTGATTTTTCAGAACGCCTGCTTTCTCCAGTGAGGATTGAACTGCGCCGGTTTTGGCGGAGACTGTTGATTTCGTATTTTGAGCCGTGATTTTGTCTGACTTCAGTGCTTGTTCGTATCTTTTCCTCCGCTTTGATTGGTAAGCAGGCGGTCCTTGTTGAACCAATCGACCCATTGCAGGGTTTCTCACTCTACCTGATCATTGGATTTATCATGACCCAGTATCCTTACTTCCGGGGCTCCGGCAAATAAGTGGCGGTTCGTTGGAATCCTCAGGTGCGCGCTTTTTCGAATCTCGCCCAAGCGTTGGAGAACTCCTCGAAGTTGAAGCCCTGCGAACGTGCGGACTCCAATACCAGTTTCTCCGTTTCGAGCAGTGTTTTGATCGCATTTTCTAGCTTCGGCATTACCTCCGGCGGGATCACAACGGCGCCGTGACGGTCTGCGTGGACCAGATCGCTGGGCTGGATGCGCAAGCCAAAGACCTCGACGGGGGTGTCGATCTCGCGCACATGCACAAACCCATGGCTGGGACCGATCGAGCCTGCAACCACCGGAAAGCCCTCGGGCAGGTCGCCAAGATCGCGCATGACGCCATTGGTGAGCGCGCCGGAAATGCCAAAACCCTTGTGCACGGTGGTGTTGATCTCGCCCCAATAGGCGCCGATGGCGTTGGGGTAGTCCAGATCTTCGATCACGGTAACGGCGGGGGCAGGGGCCTCTGCCATGTATTTGTAGTACGCCATGCGGCGGGCCTTGATGATCTCGGGCGGCTCGGTGGGCGGCGCGACCGCGGCGATCTTGGCGGTGCGGGCATAGCCCACCATCGCGGGCGCATCCGGCGCGGAGGCCAGCAGGGTGCCACGGGTAAAGGCGTCAAAGCCGCGTTTGCCCTCTGCGACCTCGATGGCGTTGCAGACGGTGGGGGTATCCACCTGCCGCAGCAGGGTGAGCAAATCGGGTGTCATATGTCCTCCAGCCAGCGGGTCAGTGCCGCCGTTGTCTGTTCAGGGGCCTCAAGGGTGGGCAGGTGGCCGCAGTCGGGCAGCACGTCGAGGCGGCTGTGCGGCATCAGGTCTTGCATCAACTCGTGTCGCGCAACCGGGCAGAGCCGATCCTGCGCGCCGCAGAGAATCAGAGCAGGACCGGCAAAGGAGCGCAGCGTTGCGCATTGATCCGGGCGATCGCGCAGCGCCCGCGACTGGCGCACAAAGACCTCCGGCCCCAGCGCCAGTGCCATCTCCAGACACAGCGCGGAAATCGGATGCGCGGGGTCGGGCGTGGCGAGGTAGTTGGGGATCATGATGTCGGTCATCACCTCGGCCAGACGGCCGTTTTGCACCGCCTCGATCTGGGGGTCCCGCTTGGCCTGGACCTCGGGAATCTCGGCCTTTGGGTTGGTGTCGAGCAGAGCGAGACCAGCAACCCGCTCTGGGGCCTGCCGCAGCACTTCCATCGCTAGAATACCGCCCATGGAGAGACCCACGAGCGCAAAACGCGGCGGCGCGTTTCGGAGCACCTCAGCGGCCAGTGCGGCCATGGTGTTCTCGGCGGTCAGAGCGGCGCAGGACACGGTGCGATGGGCGGAGAGCGCAGCGATCTGCGGCGCAAAGAGGCGCGCATCGCACATCATGCCGGGAAGAAAAACGAGGGGAGTCATCATGGCCTCCGTTTCGACGACGGTCAGCTGGAATTGGGGCAGCGGTAAAGGTGGGCAGCGCGGCGGCGCTGCCCCTGCGTGTTTGGCGGCAGCTTAGGCAGTACCGCTCCAGGTGGCCCCGGCCGGGTCATCGGTCTCGGCGACGCGGTAGAGGCTTGCCTTGCCGGTCATTGACGGCGCAAGGCTGTAGCTCTCGCCCGGTTTCAACAGGCAGGTGTCGCCGGGGTTCAGCACGGTCTCAACATCGCCCACGCGCAGCGCCCAGTGACCACGCATCGGCATCAGCACCACATGTTTTTCCGGCGTGATCGCCTCGGCGCTGATGGAGTTGCGCGAGAGGAAATCGACCTCGAAACCCGGCTTGTCCTTCAGGAGCGCATCGGTGCCGATCACCTTGGCGGGCTGTTTGCCCGAAAGCGCCATCAGGTCCCAGTAGCGGGCCACATAGCGCGGCACGACGGCCTCGACCGGGACTTCTGGATAGGCTTTGAGCTGCTCTTCGGTCAGGGTCGGCATCGGCGCGATACCCTCTGGCAGGGACTGGCCTTTCTTGCTGTCATAGAGCACGCCGTTTTCCCCCAGCACGAGCCCATGGGAGCGCGCTTCCTCGATCACTTGCGGTGCCCATGTAACACCGCCGCCGGCATCGTCACCGCCGAGGATCGCCATGATCATCCCGTAATCGGTGCCGACGTTTTCAAAACCGCGGAAGATCCCCGTGGGAATGTTGAAGATATCGCCCTCTTCGGCGATGAACTCTCCCGCATCGCCATTACGGCCCCAGAAGAACCGCCAGCGGCCCTTGAGGACAAAGAACACCTCCGCCGTGGTGTGGCTATGGAGCGAGTTGCGGCATTTGGGCGGCTGGCCTGCCGCGCCAATGTTAAAGCCGGGGGTGTCGCGGATGTGGACGTGCTGATCGGGGGATTCCGAGACGCCGCCGCCGATGATGGTGAAGTTTTCCTTCTGGTCCGACCCGGGCGTATGGGCGTCGATAAAAGCGGTCTTGCAGGGGCGCAGTTCGCCGTAACGGACGATGCGATCATTCAGAGTGCTCATGGAGTTTATCCTTTGATGTGAAACGGAAATGCGTCAGGCTGTGCGGCCTGCGCCGGGCGGGCGCAGGTTCAGCCGACGGGCCCGCAGCGAGGCCCGATGCGCATGCATCCGCCCTGTGGCCTCGCGGGCATCCAGTTTCATCACAACGGCGGGCATGATCACTCCGCCCCGGTTTGCATCAGGATCTGTTTCCAGACCGAGGTTTCGTCAAACAGCGTGTATTCGCGGCGCAGCTTTACGTCTCCGCCCACCAGCGCGCCGAATTCGGCGTGGGAAATGCCGAGGATATAGACCTCTGCGCCGGTCGGCACGCCAAATGCGCCCCAGCCTTCGTGTTTGCCATGCAGGCTCCAGCGCAGGGCGGAGCGGGGCGGCATATGCGGATCGTCGCGGCCGATCTGGTGATGGATGGTGAAGGTTGCGTTCGGAAACGCCGCGCGCAGCCCCATCCAGAAGCGATCCACCGCGCCAAAGGAATGCCCGGTGACGCCGCCGGGATATTCCACATGGGCGGCGCGGTCATAGGTTTCTTCGATGGCGGTCATGTCGGCATTCATGATCCGGGTGAGGATCTCGGCGTGGCGGCTGCCCCATTCATTGTCGTTGCCCTGACCCGCGTAGGGGCCGGGACGATCCGTGGTCGGGCTCAGGGGTTTGACGCAATTGGCCGCGCCGCCCTCGTTTTCGATCAGCTGGGCGGCATAGTCTCTGGGCTCACAACCCATCTGACGCACGATGGCACCCTGATCGCGGATCAGCCATTCATCGTTGATCTGATTGTTGATGGCATGACAGTCTGCGAGAATACGGTACTGGAGTTTTTTGCCGGTGGCCTTGCCATAGACTCCGTCGCCCGCATGGGTCGCGGTGGAAATGATCCGGTGCGAGGACAGCATGCCCGTCTCCGGCGTGCCGGACCAGATCACATCCTCGCCCAAGAGTTCCCGGTCCGGGAATTCCGCCAACGTGGCCATGGTGGCGCCGATCACATTCTGGTTGCCGACCACCACCGAGGCAGGCGAACGCACGACGATGTCGTCGCTGTAATAGCGGTGCAATGTGGCGATGCCGCGATCTTCCCAAATCTCCTTGGTGATGCCGATGATATAGTCGGGGAAGTCGCGAAATTTCGCGTCAAAGCCTTGCATGGGGGTTATCCTTCTGTGGGCCAGTCGTCCGGTATACGCGCCGATCCGCGCAGGATCAGCGGCGCTTCGATCTGCACATGGCAGGGGCTGGCAGTGTCGGGGGTGTCGATTTGTTCAAACATCGCGCGCACGGTTTCGGCCACCATCAGGTTGGCGCGCTGCCGGATCGTGGTGAGGTTATAGGCGCGCCACGCGGCCGGCGGGACGTCATCATAGCCCACGACCGAAACATCCTCGGGGATGCGCAGGCCCAGCTCAAACCGCAGCACATCCATCACCGCAAAGGCCATGTGGTCATTGGCGACAAAGACCGCATCGGGGCGGTCGCCAGCGGGGACGGAGAACATGTCGCGGGCGGCCTGTTCGGCCTGCTCGACGCTGAAATTGCCCACGGCGCGGGCAAAGAGATCCCGCCCGGCCCCGGAAAGGGCCTCGCGAAAGGCCGCCTCGCGGTCACGCTGGGTGGAGGCGCCTTCCCAGCCCGCGATATAGGCGATCCGCTGGTGCCCGCCTGCCATCAGGAACTCGGCCACCCGCCGCCCACCGGCACGATTGTCGGAGGTCACGGCGGCGATGCCGTCGATGTCCTGGGCGCGGTTAAACAGCACCACAGGCACGCCAAGCTGCTGACACCGTGCGGAAATATCCGAGGACATGGCAACTGAGGCAAGGATGATCCCATCGACTTGGTGGTCGAGGATTTCCTCCATCACCTGATCAATATTGCCTGCCGTCTGCGAGGCCATGAAGACCAGCACGTGATAGCCCTTGGCCTGCAAGGCAGTGGAGAGTTTCTCCAACGCTTCGGGGTAGAAGTAGTTTTCCAGATAGGCGACCACCAGCCCGATGATGCGCGACCGCCCCGAGGCCATGGCGCGCGCCAGCACATTGGGGCGATAGCCGAGGTCTTCGGCGGCCATGCGCACTTTGTCGGCGGTTTTCTTGCTGACCGAGGCACCGGGTGTGAAAAACCGGCTTACGGCGGATTGGCTGACGCCCGCGCGCTCGGCAACCTGGAGGATGGTGACTTTCTCGCTCATCAGTCTGCCGTCCAGCCGCCGTCGATCAGCATCGAGGTGCCGGTGACCATGGCCGACGCGCCCGAGGCCAGATAGAGCACCGCGCCCGTGATGTCGTCCACCTCGCCGACGCGGGGCAGCTTGATCTTCTCCATGATCCAGGCGGCGCGGTCGGGATCGTCAAACGTGGCCTGCGTCAGAGGCGTGCGGATGAAGGTCGGGCAGACGGTGTTGATGCGGACGTTCGATTTGCCCCATTCGATCGCCATGGCTTTGACCATCCCCTCCAGCCCGTGTTTGCTGGCGCAATAGACAGCGCGGTCGATGCCCCCCACATGGCCCATCTGGCTGGAGATATGGATGATCGATCCGGGCTTCTGCGCCGCTATCATCGCCCGCGCCGCCCAGGCCGACAGGAAATAGGCCGAGCGCAGGTTGACCCCCATCACCGCGTCATAATCCGCGGGCGTAGTATCCAGCGCGGGGCCATGACGGGCCAGCCCGGCGGAATTCACCACCACGTCATAGGCTGTATCACTCAGCGCCGCCTCCAGCGCCACAAGGTCGCCCTGATCCAGTGGCAGCGCTTCGGCGCTGTAACCGGCCGCCTGCATCGCCTCGACGGTCGCCTCCAGCCGCTCCGCCCCGCGCGCGGCACAGACCACATGCGCCCCGGCGCCCGCCAGCGCGACCGCGCAGCCCTGCCCGATGCCGGAGGAGGCACCGGTCACCAGCGCGCGTTTGCCAGAAAGATCAAAAGAAGGGGGGCGGGGCAGGTCGGTCATCAGCTCATTCCATTTGGGATATTGATCGGCGCAAGATTGCGTGCCTTGTTGAACTCACGCAGCCGGGCAAAGACGTCAACGCCAAGTTGCGCATAGGCATCCAGCAGATCTACCAGAACCCAGTTTTCCCGGATTTTGCCGTTCTCCAGCCGCCAGAAGTCCAGACTGCGCATGGTGATCTTCCTGCCCGCCGGCGCAATCCCCAGCCAACCGTCATGGGTGACGGTCTGGATCATGTTTGGCCAGCCGGTGACGGCGGCATAATCACCATCGCCAAAGAAATGATAGTTGATCTCGTCCACATACTGGCCACGATCCGGCATGCCGTTCAGAAACGGGATCTGATGCCAGTTGCGGAACCCCGCGATCCCACGTCCGGTGCCAATGCCCGACGGCCCGTACCAGTTCATGCGCGGATGCCAGAAGCGCTCCATCTCCATCACTTCCGGGCCACCCTGCGCGGGGTGCTTCTTCAGATGCTCCAGCATGTCGATGATGTGCTGACAGGTGGCCGCACCCTTTTCGGCATCATAAGGCCCCGGCACCAACCCGTCCTGCGTCGCAGGCCCCGGCACATGCCATTCGCGCCCGAGCGATGGCGCCATCGGCCAGGCGTTGGCCTGCATCATCACCTCGGGAATGTCCCAAAGCGCCTGCACCTCCACCACCTTGCCATCCACGACGCGATAAAACTCGTGAAACCTCAGCGTGACCTGATGACCGGTGGGCGGAATATCAAGCCAGGGCGCGGTAAAGATCCCGGTATAATAGCCGCCAGCACCAACCCAATTGTTGCCGAACTCATCTGGCCCGGCGATCACGATGGTGTCGCGGCGTTCCAGATCCGGCCAGGCCTTGAAGAGGTCCGCGTAGACCGCGTCATAAAAGGCGTCCACGCCGGTGAGATCGCCAAACGGATGGCAAAACCGAAACAGCACATCCGGCGCGCAGACCGATGCGAGGGCAGCCCGCACGCCCGCCGTGTCAAAATCATACATTGCCGCCCGAAGCGGCGCGATCAGCGCCTTGTTCTGCGTATGAACATCCATGGCTCTTGCCTTCATCTTCTCAAAAATATCCCGGGGGCAGCGCCCCCTTGTCCCGCTTTATTCTGCCGCCTCGCGATAGGGGGCTGCCGCACCATAGGGTACGTTCACCCCGCCATAGCGGCGCACCCGGATGTTGCATTGCTCGGCATGGCCCACAAACCCCTCGAGCATGCAGAGGCGCGAGCCGTATTCGCCGACCAGAGTGGCCGCCTCATCCGTCAGCACCTTCTGATAGCTGTGGGTTTTCAGGAACTTCCCAACCCAGAGCCCCCCGGTATAGCGCCCCGCCTTCAGCGTCGGCAGCGTGTGGTTGGTGCCGATCACCTTGTCGCCATTGGCGACATTGGTGCGCGGCCCCAGGAACAGCGCGCCATAGCAGGTCATCTGCTCGAGGAACCAGTCGTCGCGATCGGTCATCACCTGCACATGTTCCGAGGCGATCTCATCGGCCACCTCGCGCATCTCCTCATAGGTCTCGCAGAGGATTACCTCGCCATAGTCCTCCCAGCTCACCCGCGCGGTGTCGGCGGTGGGCAGGATCTGCAGCAGGCGGTCGATCTCTCCCAGCGTGCCTTCGGCGAGGGCGCGGGAGTTTGTGACCAGAACAGCGGGCGAGTTGTAGCCATGTTCAGCCTGCCCCAGAAGATCGGTGGCGCAGAGCTCGGGATCGGCGGCGGTCTCGTCGGCGATCACCATGGTCTCGGTGGGGCCGGCAAAGAGATCGATGCCCACGCGCCCAAAGAGCTGCCGCTTGGCTTCGGCCACAAAGGCATTGCCGGGACCGACCAGCATATGCACCGCCTCGATGCTCTCGGTGCCGATCGCCATGGCGCCGACCGCCTGAATGCCGCCTAGGATATAGATCTCATCAGCGCCGCCAAAATGCATCGCAGCCACCACAGCGGGGTTCGGCTTGCCCTTGAACGGCGGCGTGCAGGCCACAATGCGCGGCACGCCGGCGACCTTGGCCGTGGCCACCGACATATGGGCCGAGGCCACCATGGGGAACTTGCCCCCCGGCACGTAGCAGCCCACCGATTGCACCGGGATGTTCTTGTGGCCGAGGATGACGCCGGGCAGGGTTTCTACCTCGACATCCAGCATGGAGTCGCGCTGCGCCTGCGCAAAGGCCACGACCTGCTCCTGTGCGAACTTGATGTCGGCAATCTCGCGCTCCGTCAGCTCGCCGATCAGGGCGTCGATCTGCGCCTGTGAGAGGCGAAAGCTTTCAGGCGCGTAGCCGTCGAATTTCTCGCTGAGGTCGCGCACGGCGGCATCGCCGCGGGCTTCGATGTCGGCAAGGGTGGCCTCCACAATGGCGCGGGTCTTGGCGTCGTCTTCGGCACGCGCTTCGGCGGATTTGCCGCGTTTGAGATAGGTGATGGCCATTGGTCTTATCCTTGGTTGTCGGGGCGAGTTTCTGGGCGGGGCGGGGTTTTCTCGCCGCGGTCATAGGCTTCCCAGCCGTGACCGTTGAACAGGTCCACGCCGAGTTGGGCGGCGACATGGGCGAAATCGACGCTCACCCAATTGTCGACGATCTTGCCGTCCTGCACTTTCCAGAAGTCCATGTAGCGGATCTCGACCCGCTTGCCGGTGGCCGGAATGCCAAGGAATTCACCCGTGTGGGTGGCTTCCTGACGGCCAAAGGCCGCGGCCCATTCGCCCATGTAAAGACGGGCCTCGTCGATGCAGGTCTTGTCGGAGAAGGCGGCCTGGAACGGGTGCTGCCAGTTTTCCTGGAATTCGCGCAACCCGGTCTTGGTGCCGCAGCCCTGATTGCCGAGCCAGCGGAAGTTTTCGGTGAAGAACTCGCCGATGTCGGCAATGCGGTGGTCGTTGAGACCGTCGACCATGGCTTCGATTACGGCGCGGGTCTCTTCGGTCTTGGTCATATCCGTGTCGCGGGTCAGCACGGCCTGTTCGGGGCGGGAACCTTTCATGAGGTCACTCCTATAATGCGGTTTCTGTGGTGAGGGAGGGCAGGCTCCCTGCGGACAGAAAATCTCGTGGCAGGCGGTTCAGCGCCGGGTGGCGGGCGCTGGCCGTATGGCGAAAGGCCGAGCTCATCCCTTGACCGCCCCTGCTGTGAGACCAGAGACGATCTGGCGCTGGAACACCATCACAAGGATGAACAGAGGTGCGGTGATCGATACGGCGGCGGCCACGGCAACCACCTGATCGGTGGTGGTGGTCTCGCGGTTAAACATGCCCGCAATGGCCGGAACCATGGTCTGGTTCTGCGCATCCAAGAGCAGCGAGGTCACTAGAAAGTCGTTGTAGGCCAAGAGGAAAGAGAACAGCCCCGTGGTAATGACCCCCGGCCACATCACCGGCATGATGACCCGGCGAAAGGCCTGGAAATGGTTGCAGCCATCGACCCGCGCGGCCTCGTCCAGATCGGCGGGGATGTTCTGGAAGAACGACCGCAGCATCCAGATGGTGAAGGGCTGGTTGATCGCCACCAGCACCGCGATCACCGCCATCGGCTTGCCATAGAGCGTAGGCGCGTTCTCGCCGAGGATCGGCGATAGCCATTCCGAGGAATTGATGAACACCGGCAGGTAGCCCGCCACCAGCACCGAATGCGGAAGGGCGCGGAACACCAGCGCGACGATCAGGATCCAGAACGCCAGCGTCGAGCCGGACCGCGCCAGACCATAGCCCGCAAGCGTACCCACGGTGAGCGATACGGTTACAACACCTGCGGTCACCACCAGAGAGTTCTGGAAGTTGTTGGAAAAGCCCCGGTCGATCCAGACGGTCTTGTAATGCTCCGTCGTGAGGCCGATCACATCCGCCCCAAAGGCCCCAAGCACCGGGTTCAGCGCGTTCGAGAGCACGGGCAGAAGGCCAAACAGGGTGACAAGCGCGACCAGAGCAAAAGCAGCCGCACCAATGAGCCAGCCCAACCAGACCGCGCCCGCGGGGGCGTAGCTCCTGACCATCGAGGGTAGCAGCCGGGTGGCTGTCCGCCACAGGCCCCAGAGGAGGAGCGCGAGCAGGCAGATGTCAAAGAGCGAGACGCCGTAGCCCTTGGCGCGGGTTTCGGGGCCAAAGATTACATTGAGCGCGTTGGCATCAAAGGCATCCACCGGTGTCTTGAAGCTCATCACCGTGATCCAGAAGATCGGGAAGGCGGCAATGATACACCACAGGATCAACAGACTATTGGAGGCGAGACGCAGGCTGAGGGGCTGGCGCATAGCACGAGACGACATGTCAGTGACCTCCTTTATGGTCGCGCCAGGTGCGGCGCAGAGGGGCGATAAGCAGGAGCGTGATACCGATCATGGTCAGCATGGCGCTGGCGGAGGCCCGGCTGATCGAACGGTTGCCCGCCTGATCCGGCACCAGGAAATCGTAGGTCAGCCACTGCAGCGAAATCACATGACCCTGAGAGGAGAAGCCGACGACTTCTTCGAACACGCGGTAGGCGTCCATCAGGTGGATCATCGACACAAAGATGATGAGCGGCATCAGATGCGGGATCACGATGAACCGCAGGCGCTGCCGGCGCGAGGCGCCGTCAATCACCGCACTTTCGAGACTGTCAGAATTCACCGTCTGAAGGCCTGCGTAAAAGACGATCGCGGCAAAGGGCGCGACGTGCCACACGCGGTAGAGCATCATCAGAAGCTCGATGGTCCAGGCCTGGGCGAACATGGCGATGTCGCGGCCCGAGTACCATTCCATCGCCGCCGTCAGGATGCCGTCGCCGCGAAACAGCCAGTTGATCGACAGCGCGCCAATCACCGGCGTGATGATGAAGGGCAGCAGCGAGATGAAGATCACCGGCCCGCGCACCGCACGGGCGGCGTTGTTGATCATCAGTGCAATGCCAAGGCCGAGCCCGATGTTCAGCGGCAGGGTGATGAGGGTGAAACTCAGCGTAAAGCGCAGCGCCTTCCAGAAGTCGATGGTCTGAAAGGCCGACCAGCTGCCGGATTTCAGCGCATCCCACGCGCGCCCCAGCTCCAGCACATTGCGGTAGCTTTGCAGGCCGACAAATTCGGTGCGCGTCATCACGTCGCCGTCGTCATCCACAACCGGCACGGATTTTTCTTCGGTGGTGCAGGTCTGGGTCAGAAAGCCGGGGGTGCAGGTTTCCACCTCCACCACCTCATAGACGGTCTGGGTGACATAGAAACTCTGCACAAACACGCTGATCAGCGGAAAGGCGATGAACAGAAGCATCATAAAGACAGAGGGGCCGACAAAGGCGGCAAAGGTGCGGAAATTCATGTCTCTGCCTTTCTCATGGTTCCGTGGGACTGGGAAAAAGGAGGGAGGGCGCGGCCTCCCCCGAGGTCGACGAGGAGAGGGGAGGGTTACTCCAGAAGGCCCGCTTCCTTGGCGGCGGTGATATAGTTCGCCTCGATGTCGGCCAGCGTGGTTTCCGCATCCTTGGCGCCGGTAAGATAGGCCGACAGCCCGTTGCCGAGGGCGGAATGCAGGATGCCAAGCGCGGTAGAGGCAGGATAGGGGCGGGCGCCATTGGCCGCAGACGCGGCGGCCCCGGCGGCCAGCGGGCCAGCCTCATAGCCGGGCACCAGCCAGACGGCGGCATCGTTGTTGGCCTGCACCATTTCGGTGTCGAGCCCTTCCATCACCACCTTGAAGGCGGCCTCGGCCTCTTCATCGCTCATGTTGGCGGCCAGCACGACGCCATCCCACCACAGCGAGGTTGCAGGCGCGGCAGAGCCCATCGGGGCGGAGGCCATCTTGACCTTGCCGACCACCTGGCTTTCGGCAGCGTCTTCCATCGCGGCGGCGCGGCTGGCCCAGAGATTGGCCATGGCGATCTTGCCCTGCTGGAACTGCTGCTGCACGTAGGTGGAGTCGGACACCAGATATTCCGGGTCCATATAGGCGGTCATCGCCTTCAAGGTCTCGAGCACTTTCACGCCTTCGGGCGTGTTGATGGTGGGGTTGTTGTCGCCATCGACAAAATTGCCACCCTCGCCGAGGTACATGTTCACGAATTCCTGCGCCAGGTTCCAGCCGGTCTTGAAGGTGCCCCCCAGCGGGTAGTCCACCACGCCTGCGGCCTTGATCTTCTCGGCAGCGGCGAGGACATCGGCATAAGTCTTGGGCTCTTCGATGCCGAGATCAGCCAGGATGTCCTGCCGGTACATCAGGTGCTGGGCGTTCACCATCATGGCAATCGCCATCGTCTCGCCGTCGATCTTGATCAGCTGGTTCGGCGTCAGGTTTTCCCCGTATTTCGCCACCAGATCATCCAGCGGGCGGATGGTGCCGGCGTTCAACAGCGGGATCAGCGTCTCGTTCGCAACGCCGCCGATCTGGTACAGGGCCGGGTTGGCGGCAAAGGCCTCTGGCTGCTTTTCCTTGAACTCCTGATCGAGCGAGGCGGAGAAGTTGCCGCATTCCGCCATCGCATCGGTCGCGGCCTTCCAGGCCTCGAACCCGGCGGTGAGGGATTTGAGCGGCACTGTGTTTTCAAACGCGCAGGAGGCCGAAGCCGCCGCGCCTGCAAGGGACAGCGCCCCTGCCATCAGGATGGTCTTGAGTGTCATGAAGTTGGCTCCCTGTGGGGTTCCTGTTGGGTTGAGGTCCGCCGGGTTGTCCCGGTCTGTTCTGGAAAGGGTCAGATGCGTTCGCCGGTTTCGGCGTCAAACAGGTGGCAGATCGCGGGCGGCACGCTAAAGCTCACCGGATCGCCGATTTCGGCGCGGAAGGTCTTGTCGGCCTTGACCGAGACCAGCGCCCCGCCGACGCGCACCGAGATCATCGTCGCATCGCCTAGCAGTTCGAGCGTGTAGATCGGCGCGGTGATCTGGCCCTGACCCTCGGGGGCGAGGCTGGCATCCTCAGCGCGGAAACCGAGCGTTAGCGGGCCATCCTTGGCCTCAAGGCCCGGAATTTCCACATGTTTGGCGCGGAAGGTGCCGCCGGTGACGGTGCCCTCCATCAGGTTCATTGCGGGTGATCCGATGAAGCTGGCGACAAATGTATTGGCCGGGTGGTCGTAAATTTCCGTGGGCGAGCCGACCTGCTGCACCACGCCTTTTTTCATCACCACCACCCGATCTGCCAGCGTCATCGCCTCGATCTGGTCATGTGTGACGTAGATCGTGGTGACGGCCAGCTCGTGGCTGAGGTTCTTGATCTGGGCGCGGGTGGAGACGCGCAGCTTGGCGTCCAGATTGGACAGTGGCTCGTCCATCAGGAACACATTGGGTTCGCGCACGATGGCGCGGGCCAGAGCGACGCGCTGACGCTGGCCACCGGACAGTTCCGCCGGCTTGCGATGCAGGAAATCGTCCAGCTCCACCATGGCGGAGGCGCGGCGCACCTTCTCGTCATGGGTCGCCGGGTCGATGCCGCGCACCTTCAACGGGAAGCGGATGTTCTCATAGACATTGAGGTTTGGATAAAGTGCATAGGATTGGAACACCATCGCCACGTCGCGGTCCTTGGGTTCCAGATCGTTCACCACCTTGCCGTCGATCAGGATTTCGCCCTCGGTCACATCCTCCAGCCCCGCGATCATCCGCATGGTGGTGGTCTTGCCGCAGCCGGAAGGGCCGAGCAGCACGAGGAATTCGCGATCGGCGATGGTCAGGTCGAAGTTGTTCACCCCAACAAAACTGCCCCAGCGCTTGCCGATGTTGCGCAGTTGGATTTCAGCCATTGATACTCCCCGCGTCTGATGGCGCTGCGCTCTGTCATAATCTCAGGGTCGAAATTGCAAGCGCTTGCAAAAAGGGTAGCGATAGGATGCGCCATCTGGCAAGATATTTTTGCAAGCGCTTGCAAAACTCTGCGGAGTGGCGGCGCGATCTGAAATCTAAGAGGCTGATTTTCCGAATGAAACCGACAGAACTCCAGCATGCAAAACACATGGTGCGCGCCTTCTACAAGGCCCTGGACGGGGCCGAGGGGGCGGCGATTCAGGCTGCTATGGTGCAGTATTGCAGCCCGAATCTCCGCTGGCGTGGCTATCATCCGTTTGATGAAATCATCGGGCCGGAGGCCGTGGCGCAAGCGTTCTGGCAGCCACTCAGAGGCGCGCTGACCCAGATGCAGCGGCGGCTCGATGTGTTTATGGCGGGTGAGAACTATTGTTCGGATCCGGGTGGGATCTGGGTCTGCTCGATGGGGCATCTGATGGGGCTGTTTGACCGCCCGTGGCTGAATATAGCGCCGACGGGCAAGCTGGTGTTCCTGCGCTACTGCGCCTTTCACCGCGTCGAAGGGGACCAGATCACTGAGACGGCGATGTATTTCGACATCCCGCATCTGATGATGCAGGCCGGGCTACAGCCCTTTCCGCCGCAGACCGCCAGCCACCAAGTGCAGCCGGGACCACAGACCCATGATGGCGTGATGTTCGCCCCGCAGGACCCCACCGCGGGGGCGCAGACGCTGGACCTAATACAGCGGATGGTTACCGACCTTGGCACCTGGCAGGGCACGTTGCCGCTGGAAGAGGAGCTTGCCCGCACCTGGCACCAGGACATGCTGTGGTGGGGCCCGGCGGGGATCGGTGCTACCTACACGATCGAACGCTATGCCAAACAGCACTCCGGCCCCTTTCGCGCGGGGTTCTCGGAGCGTTCCAAGACCCAACACATCTGCCGGATCGGCGAGGGCAATTTCGGCGGCTTCTTCGGCTGGCCAAATTTCACCGCGGTGCCAACCGGCGGGTTTATGGGCATGCCTGCCACCGGCAAGCCCGGCGAGTTTCGGGTGATCGACATCTATCGCCGGGACGGTGACAAGCTGGCGGAAAACTGGGTCTTTATCGATCTTCTGCATTTCTGGAAACAGCAGGGCGTCGATATTCTGAGGCGGCTCGACCAGATTGCGCAGAGCGCCGTCTGAGGTAGCGGCAGTGTTTAGTGTCGGTTGGCAAAAGGTGATCTTGTGGCGTTCTGAGGTAACACCGATCCACATTGGACCTGTTCCGCTTTTGCTCCGCTCAGACTCTCATCTATGCAATCTATACCTCGAAGGCCAAGGGGCTTTTCCAGCCCGATGCTGAGTACCGCGTTGCCATAGCAATTCCCGGTTCCGCTCATCGACGCGCTGAAGCCGTGCTGACGCAGCAGCTTCTGGTAATCGTGGGAGCAGTATTGGCAACCGCGATCGGTGTGGTGGATGCCCGAGCGTGTCCACACGGCCTCGGCCGGAAAAGCCTCTTTACCATGCGCCTATTCGATCCGGCCCTGTTGTGCGACTTTATCCCAGAGTGCGTGTTTACGTGGATGTTTGCGGCGTAGGTCGTCGACAAAAGCCTCATGGCTTAGAATAGCGCCGTAATCCGTTATCGCCATATCAGCCTCAGCGCAGGAGGCGAGGTGACGGGCGGCATGGCGATAGCGTTTGGCACGGTTGTTTTGCAGGGCAAAGGTGATCATCGACCTCCAAATCAGTGTGGCAGCCAGGGGATGCTCGGCCTCGAGCAACTCGGACGTCGGGGTCAGGAGTTCGTAGCTATCGCCATCCAGCTCTGCGTGACGTGACAGTATCATGTCTGCGGCAAGCCCTGGATCGGGCCAACTCATACAGAAGATGAGCCCTTGGAGCAGATCGGGATGGGTGCGCACATGGGTGCGGGCGTCCTCTAGCGCCTCATCACCGTCGAAATCGGGCAGGCGAGAAAGGTAGCGGCGCAAGGTTTCCGCGCAAAGCCTTGTTTCAAATCGGGACCACATGGCGCTGCGCAAAGCGTCCTCTTCGTCCAAGGCTTCGAGGCAGGCGAAATGGGCGCTGTCGACCTCGGGCGTGTCAAAGGCGCGGTCTTTGTCTTTTTCAGAGGCTATGCAGCTTTCCATAATCCGCAGGGCGTCTTCGGCGCGGCCCGCCTGCAAGAGCCGCCGCGCTGCATCCGGTGCAATGGTGTGATACGTTAGCTGCCGGGCGCTATACTGTGACAGCCACGCGTCCACATCGCCTTGGGCATCGGCAATGTCCGACAGGATCATCCTGAGCGTTCGATCCTTGTCGTCCTTTGCCATTTCAAGGCGGCGTTCAGTGCTCGTGAAGATCACGAAATACTCGGTCTCGTCCACGGTGACGGGCGCGTCCATTGCCGTTTCCGCACGAACCCTGAGCGCGGTCAAACCCTGATCGCCGAGCGCCTGCGACAACGCGGGGATAATGCCGTCGAATTCGCCATAGCCGTTGTCTTGGAGCGCCTCAAACACCTGATCCGCAAGTTGCTCGGCGTCGCGATCAAGACGTGGGGCGAGGGTTTGGATCGCGTCCATCGCGGCATCCATGACACCGCCAATCGTGCCGTTGCTGTCGTCGGTCCGGGCGTGAATATCGGGGGCGAGGTGCAACAGAGACCAGAGCAGATCAAAGCCAAGGTCCGCATCCTCAGACGCGACGCGGTTCAAAATGATGTCAATCACGCCATTGAGTTCTTTGGCCAATGTGCGCTGTGCGCGCGTGGAGATCCAGCTTTTGGCACGCCGGATTTGCGCCAGCCGCTTGCGGATGTCAGCAGCGGCCTCTTTCGGGCTTTGCTCTGAGGACAATGCCATCCGCACCCGCCGCTGGCGGGCCGCATCGCCTTTGACGGCTTCCATCAGAAGCTCGGCCAGTGTTTCAGCGCCCAAGGCTTCGAGGTTCTTCTTGTTGAGAGATTTTCCTGCCATTTGCTGATCTATTCAGTCGCTTCGACCAAAGAGATAGGGGCGCGCGCCTTCTTCCCAAACAGTGATTTTTGCCATGGCCGTCTGAAAATCGGCGTGCTGAAGGAAACCGTCCAGCCAAGAGATCACATTGGACCAGGGCTGCGCGTCAAACCAAGCGCGGTCGATATGGGCGAACTGCCTCACAAATGGAAAGATCGCAATGTCGGCAAGTGTGGGCCCGTCGCCGGTCAAGAAAGGATGCGTCGCCAGTCGTGTCTCAAGAGAGTGAATGAAGTCAGACGCTTGCGCCCGTTCCGATTGCGGATCCAGATCAGGATAGCGGGTCGCGTATTTGGTATGATCAAGGGCGGTTTTGAATGGCCCATCGTTCTGTGCAATCAGGGTTTCGCCGATACTGGGCATTTTCAACAGCCCATGCGGGTCGCTCTGATCAAGGGCCCATCGCATGATGTCGAGGCTCTCATCAAAGTTCAGATCACCTGCTTGCAGATTAGGCACCGTGGCCGAAGGTGAGGCCGCAAGAAATGCCTGCGGCTTGTTCTTCAGTTTGATCTCGCGCAGCTCTACTTCCAGACCCGCGCTCAACACGGCCATTCGCGCCCGCATTGCATAAGGGCAGCGTCGAAAGCTCCACAGGATCGGTCGAGGTCGGGTTACATTGTCTTGGATCATTGGGGCACTTTACGCTGAATATAATATGTCCGCAAAACGAAGGTTTCGTTTGAGCCTCAAAACGTTAGGGGAATGATCGCGCCGTGATATTGACCTCTGCCCTAAATCAATTCTGCAACCGCAACGAATGAAGGATCTCTCGGACTGGACCGTTCCCGCCAGCGCGTTGCGCTGAAGAAAGCCAAAGAGCCTCCATCTCGCCCGAGGGGGAGGGTAGCACCCTCTCCCTGACGGCCAGGGGCGTTTGGCTGGTCCAAATCCCGCTGGCCCACAAAACAGAAGCGGCGGGTCCATCAGCCCCGCCTCCATGTTGCGGTCATTCAATTTTGAAAACTGAGTTCATAGGTTTCGGACTGAACCACTAGCGCTGATACCCGTATCAATGTCCGTAGCCAGCCCTTTTGAGACATTCGCACCAGGCCCAGCACGCACTCCGCTGCAAACGCGAAATGTCGGGGGCGTTTTCCCTAAAGCGGCCCTTCGTCGGCCCCGGTGAACGCTTCCCAATGCTGCGACCAGCACAAGCGTCTGCGAAGCGCAGAGAGCGACCTTCCGTATTGGGGCGGGTGTCAAGTGCATTGGCCCACCTGCAATTGGCACACTGGTATCAATGGAGGTCCCAACAATAGTCTGTCCTTCTTTGTTGCGCGTTTGGCTGTACGTTTATTGATCCGAACCGGGATGATGCTTCCGTCCGTAGTCAGCGCTTAGGCTGCCACATTATGCCTCGTCCAAGTGCAGATCCCGAGCGCCCATCTTTGCAGCGTGCTTGGAGGTGTTCTTCCAGCATCTAGTTCGCTTACGACGTCATCGGGGACTGCGTCCCGGTAGGGATCTCAAAGCGCACACATGAACGCGTGGGCTTTTTCCCTCATGATCTCAAGCTTCTAACTTGAGATCGGTTCCGCTCGGGTGAAGCGGAACGGCGTCTCATCACGCCACATGCGATGCAGAATTACGCCGATGCGCCTCGCCAAAGCGACCATGCCCCGGCGTTTCGCGACGTTGAGCGCCCAAGCCGTCAGCCAACTCGGGCGACCTTTGTGCAGCATGACCATGGCAGCCTGATAAAGCACGGTACGCAATCCGGCATCCCCGGCACGAGATATGGAGCCAATTATGTCTCGTTCACCAGATTGCTCTCGCCTCGGCGTCAAGCCCGCCCAAGGCCCAACGTCCTTCGAGGAATGAAAACGGTTGGGATCGTCGATGGCTGCCTTCACGGTCAGCGCAACAATGGGCCCAACGCCGGGCATCGTCATGAACAGATGGCACAAACGATCTGTTCTGGCCAAATCTCCAAGCAGTTTCTCCAAACTTGCCAGATCATGCCGCAGGGCTCGTCGCGCATCAAGTATCGGCTTCGCCGCAGCGTACAGCTTCAAATTGTCTTCTACCAGCTCTATCACGCGCTCTGCAAATCCGCCCTTGGAAACTCGACCGAGTTTGAGGCCGAAATTCCGCAAGATACCCCGTATGGACAATTCAAGGTTTGTGATCGCCTGCACGATGGTCTTCCGGGCGGACAAAAGTGCGCGCATCTCTTGCGCTGAGATCGACTTGCAATGCACAGGGCGGAACCAGCCCATATGAAGCAAACGCGCGATGCCTTCTGCATCACGGCGATCAGTCTTGATCGGCATCGCTTTGAGGGCACCTTTGACTTGCCTTGTTTCCATCAAGACCGTTTCAAACCTGGCTTCTACCAGATGCCGATACAGCCATTGGGACAATGGCCCGGCCTCAAGCCCAATACAGGCTACATCGCCTTGCAGGGTTCGCAGAAATGCGATGAGATCATCGGGTTCACAAGCAGAAGTAGTCTCCTTGTGAACCTTCCCGCGGGAAGACAGAACACATATCGCGATGCTGTTCAGCGAGACGTCCAAACCAACGAAGAGTTCCATGGCCAAGCCCTTTCTCAGAAAAGAAACGCGCGGGAAGACCCGCCAGAGCTAACGACACAAGAACAGCAGCTGGTAAGCAATCCTCAATGCTGCGACCAACCGAAAGCCCCAATACAGCATCTTTGCAAAGTCATTTCTGTCGCCAGATCAAGATCGAGATTTTCGCCGGGCTGCCGTGACCGAGTGTTGCCGCTTGTCAAGGGCGCAGCATGAAACTGGCATCGTATGACCTGGTTGAGGGACTTTTCGGACCTTCGCTGCGGTATCGCACGCAGTTGCCAATCCTAGCCTCGTGGCCTCTCCACCGAGACCACATCAGTCGCAGTGCCGCCCTGCACGGGCAGGACGGCACGGTTGCGAGCGGCATTCGGACCTAGGAAATTCCCTGGCCGCGTTCTCGGCATTAGAGGTCGCTCGAGACCCGCCAGAAGTCGATGTTACCATCTTTGGCATGCAATTCGATTTCGGCCAATTCATCCGTCTCGAACTCCATCTTTTCAAGCGCGCTGAGAGAATTGTCGAGCTGCTCAACCGTACGTGCGCCGATAAGCGCTGACGTGACGCGGCGATCCCGTAGAGCCCAAGCGATAGCCATTTGCGCCAGCGTCTGACCGCGGCGTTCGGCGATCGCGTTGAGCGACCGAATGCGCCCAACAAGTTCATCTGTGATCAAACTCTTGTCAAACCCGCCACGTCCGGCGCGGGCGCTCTCAGGGACGCCGTGAAGGTACTTGTTGCTGAGCAGGCCCTGAGCCAGCGGTGAAAAGGCGATGCAAGCAGTTCCCAAGCCCTCGAGCGTGTCGAGGAGGCCATCCTCGATGCGCCGGTTGAACATCGAATAGTTCGGCTGGTGTATGAAGAGCGGCACGCGCTCTTCGCGCAGCAGTGCGGCGGCCTTGCGCGTCAGTTCGGGCGAGTAGCTCGAAATGCCAATATAGAGGGCCTTGCCCTGCCGGTGCAGGTGCGCAAGGGCGCCCATGGTTTCCTCGAGGGGCGTCGTCGGGTCGACGCGGTGTGAGTAGAAGATGTCAACGTAATCGAGTCCCATCCGGTGCAGAGATTGGTCAAGGCTTGCAACCAGGTACTTCCGGCTGCCGCCTATTCCACCATAGGGTCCGTCCCACATCTGCCAGCCAGCCTTGGTCGAGATGATCATTTCGTCCCGGTGGCGGGAGAAATCTCTTGCGAGCACCTCACCGAAGAAACTTTCGGCGGATCCCGGCGGCGGGCCGTAATTGTTGGCAAGATCGAAGTGCGTGATGCCGCGGTCAAACGCGCGGCGTAAAATTGCGGTGGCCATGTCGAGATCGTCGTTGCCGCCGAAGTTCTGCCAAAGGCCAAGCGAAATCGCTGGAAGGTCGATTCCGCTCTTGCCTGCGCGACGATAGCTCATCGTGTTCCGGTATCGGTCCGATGCTGGCTGGTAGGTCATCTTGTCATCCTTGTCGTTGCGACGGAGTTTTTTGCTGATGGCAAAATAGCCACGGGAGTATCTTGAGGCGATGGTGAGAGATGCCAATGCTTCATTGAGAATTTCTCAACAATATCTTGACCGGAGTCCGAATTTGGCACGTGCGGTTTCAACCACTAAGAGCGGAAAGGCCCTGATCCCTGCGGATGAGGTTGATGAGTTCGCGCAACCCCGGCGGCGTCTGGCGACGGCTTGGGTAGTAGATGGTGAATGGCGGCCCTTCTGAGGCCCATCCATCTAGAACGACGCGCAGGTGACCATTCTGCAGTTCGCGGCGCACTGCGGTCTCAAGGACATAGGCAAAGCCCAATCCCTCGATCGCCATGGCGACGATCTGCGCCGTTCCATTCGCACGCACCGGCCCACGAACCGCTAAACGTGTCATTGTGGGATCGTTGCCGAGTTCCCAGGAGTAGGAGTTCCCATCTCCAAGCTCGACCTCGATACATGGGAGCCTTAGCAGGTCTTCCGGCGTCGATGGCAACCCGACGGCGTCGACCAACGCGTCGGAGCCCACGACGACCCATCGCGTAGGCGCGCTTAGGGCTACGCCAACCATGTCGAGGGGCACGCGGTCGCCATAGCGTATGCCGGCATCAAAACCTCCAGCAACCACGTCTACCATCAGGTCATCTGCATGAATTTCAAGCTTAACGTCTGGAAAAGCCCGAGAATATTGCGCAAGAACCGGAGTAACGAGCAGCCGTGCGGCATCCTGCAAAACGTTTATCCTCAGACGGCCCGCTGGATTGTCTCGCTGCCGCGCCAGCGACGTGAGAGCTTCGTCGATCGTGGTAAGTCCTGCTGTCAACTGCTTTGCCAGACGCTCTCCTGCGACAGTCGCCGAAAGCGAACGACTCGTGCGGTTAAGCAGCCGCACGCCGACCTGATCCTCCAGCTTGCGCATGCGATGGCTCAATGCCGAGACGCTGACCCCTAGCTCCAAGGCGGCGCGTTTCATGCTGCCATGTGTGAGAATGGTCACGAAGATATCAAGGTCGGCGAGAAGGGCCCGGTTTCGATTGCGCATGCATCATCCTTTCATGGCACAAGCTGTCGCGCTCCAAGTCATAAGCTCGGCCATCCGCGATCAGCTACGGCGGCACAGGTCTGCACAGCAGCGAATTTGGCCGGGGATTGGCAGGGAACGCCAATCTTGATCGGTGTCAACCTTCCGTTGCGCCAGAGCGAGAACGTACCAACAGTTCTTCCACAAAGTCATGGGGCTCTGGAACCGCAATTTCGGGAGCGAAGTCGACCTTCGCCGCACCGGGCTCAAATGACCGCTGAGGTCCGGACGTGTTTGAAGCGCCAGAATGGCCGTCTCTGCGCGAGGGGCAGAGACCAGATGCTCGCCTGTCAGCCCCTCTTAGACCCACTGGTTTTCATGGATAGTCCGGCGAAGTGTGCGTTGCGCCAACTTGGCCCATTCCTCTAGTTGCTCTTCATAGGCCTCTGGATTTTGCAAGACTTCTTCATCGTCTTCGGGCGCGGCCACATGTACCCAAGTATTGCGATATTTTCGCAGCTTATGGATGTCGTCTCGAAGTTCTTGTTGGATAGGAGCGAGATCAATCAGATCAACAAGGCGAATACGATTCCCACCAGCATACTCGGCGCGAAGATACGTTTCGATTGCGGCGGTAGCGGTTATTACGGTTGCGAGGTTTGCACCGCCGACGAAGGCATAATCGCAATCGCGAACGATGAAGGCGCACCATTCCGACATGGTAGCGCCACACTTCAAAAGTTCGTCATCAAGTGCGTTGATGAATGCCCATCTGGCGCCTTCATTCAATTTAATTCCCTCAAGTGTAGGCCTGTCGTAGCCAAAGCATAGCATTGGTCAGTGTGTTCTGACACCGGCCATCCGCAGAGCTTTGCACGAAGGTCGGCTCAGGGCCGCTAGTTCCTGGCGCAAGTAAGCGAGCTTATCGATGTACGCGATCTTCTGGGTCAGAAATGCTTGACGTTTGGGTCAGAATTGAAAGACGCGGTCTGGCAGTTACCTTAGGTTTTGGTCGTCGATTGGGTCAAAGGTGTTCGATGTTCCACACCCTCTGTTGAACCTCAGACGAAATTGACCTAGGCGTCATAAACTGACCCGATCCTCTGTTTTTGCCGTGTGGCGTGTTGCGTTGATCTGACCTTCCATTCGGAAAATCAGGGCTGATTTGCAGGTTCAGACTTTGATGTCGCCTGTTCCTGCTGATCTGCCACGTGGCGAACGCGAGAGGGGGCGAGGCAATGCTATTCGACCGGGTTGGTGCGGCCCACAGGCGTAGCCGAGGACACGGCCCGGTCTAATCGGATTGCCCGAGCGGGAGGGCAGCACCCTCTCCCTGACGGGCAGGGGTGTTTGGCTTGTCCAGATCCCGCTGGCCCACAAAACAGAAGCGGCGGGGCCATCAGCCCCGCCTCCGTGTTGCGGTCATTCAATTTTGAAAACTGAGTTCACAGGTTTGATACGCAACCGCTAGGGTCATGATTCATAAGCAATAAATGACGAGAGAAGCTAGGGCGATGGCTGAGATGAACACCTTGGGGCATCGGTCATAGCGGGTTGCCACGCGCCTCCAATCCTTGAGCCTGCCGAACATGATCTCGATACGGTTTCGCCGTTTGTAGCGGCGCTTGTCATATTTGACCGATGTCTTCCGC